>Ga0182027_10000435_pt1 | contig 72635 bp, 69 predicted proteins | sample 712E1DmetaG_FD_121300 | JGI IMG/M metagenome (GOLD analysis project Ga0182027, IMG submission 121300) | Permafrost microbial communities from Stordalen Mire, Sweden - 712E1D metaG (Illumina Assembly) | ecosystem: Environmental > Terrestrial > Soil > Wetlands > Permafrost | place: Sweden...
CTACGACAACATTCGTAAATTCATCACGTATATTTTCTCGAGCAATGTGCCCGAGGTGGTGCCGTTCCTGGCTACAGCCATGTTCGGCATTCCACTTGCATTGACCGTGCGGCAAATCCTGGCGATTGACATGGGCACGGATATTCTTCCCGCCCTGGCGCTTGGTATGGAAAAGCCGGAAGCGGGCGTGATGGACCAGCCGCCGCGCCCGCGTTTCCAGCCGCTCTTGGATCGTTCATTGTTAATTCATGCCTTCTTATGGTTGGGATTGATCGAGGCGCTCCTTTGTTACCTGGGGTTTGTCGCAGTCTATGTTCTATCGGGGAACGTACACGCTCTAGGTATCCCGTTTTTGGAATCCATCTCATGGCCGCATCTCTTCTCCATCGTTGGTCCCAGCTTCCTTGAACGGACGGCTCAAACCGTTTTTCATGTGGGTGTGGTGATGGCGCAGATCGGCAACGTTTTTGCCTGCCGTACTTTCAAGGCTCATAACCGGCAGCAGGGCTGGTTCAGCAATCCCATGCTCTGGTTGGGCGTGGCGCTCGAAGTGCTCGTGATTTGGATGTTGATCTATATCCCGCCATTGGCTCTTGCTTTTGACCATGTGATTATTCCTTTGTCTTTCTGGCCTGTGTTGTTTCTTTTTGCGCCCGCCTTGTATCTTTTGGAATGGACGCGCAAGACGTTCAACCGCCGATTTGGTAAAATGCAGCATGTTCGCCCGGCTTGATGTTCCAGTGAGGAGGTAGTTCCGTATGAAAGCCATCATTATGGGTTGTGGACGGATCGGCTCGCAGGTCAGTGAGTTGATGTCCAATCACGGGCACGATGTGACAGTCATTGACCACGATTCCAATGCGATTGGCCGCCTTGGGCCGAACTTCAAGGGCCGGGTGGTTCAAGGGTTGGGATTCGACCGCAACGTCCTGATCGAAGCGGGTATCGAACGGGCGGATGCCTTCGTATCCTCCAGTTCCTCGGACAATGCCAACATTGTGGCAGCGCGCATTGCCCGCAATATTTTCCGCGTGCCGCGCGTGGTGGCGCGGCTCTATGACCCTCTGCGTGCAGAGATTTATCAGCGGCTCGGACTGACCACCATCTCTTCCACGAACTGGGGCGCCGAACGGATCTACCAGATGCTTTCACACACCGACCTGGATGTGCTGTATACGTTTGGCCGGAGCGAAGTCGCCTTGGTGGTTGTGGAAGCGCCTTCCCAATTGATCGGGAAAAATGTCGCCCAGATATCGGTTCCAGGCGAGATTGTAGTGGTATCCATCACACGCAGCGATCAGGCTTTCCTTCCGGTTCAAGGCACGGAATTCAGGGAGGGCGACCTTGTCCATCTATCGGTTTTATCTTCGGCCATGGACCGGCTCGAAGAGATGCTGGGATTGGAAAGGAGGTAAGCCATGTACGTAATCATTGTCGGCGGCGGAAACACCGGTTCCTATCTGGCGCACCTGCTTTTGGGGGCGGGCCACCGTGTAAAGATCATCGAAGAACGTTCTGCGCTATTGGAAAAACTGAAGAATGAAGTCCCTCTGGAGACCATCCTGGTAGGCGATGGAAGTTCGCCGCTTGTCCTCGAACAGGCGGAAATTTCGACATGCCATGTCCTGGCCGCGGTGACCGGTTCCGATGACACCAACCTGGTGGTGACTTCGCTGGCGCGCTTTGAATTCAACGTGCCGCGTGTGATCGCCAGGATCAATAACCCGAAGAATGCCTGGCTGTTCACGCCGGAGATGGGCGTGGATATTGCCCTGAATCAGGCGGACATCCTGGCGAGGTTGGTCGTGGAGGAAATGTCGCTGGGCGATATGATGACCCTCTTCAAGATCCGGCGCGGGAATTATTCGGTGGTGGAGGAAAAGATCCCGCCGGGCGCAAAAGCGATTGGCCTTGCGCTCAAGGATTTGGATTTGGCGGAGTATTGTGTGATCGCCGCCATCATCCGCGACGGCAAAATGACCCTGCCGCGCGGCGACAGCGTCCTTCAAGCCGGCGATGAGATCATTGCCGTTGCCAGCTCGGAGGGAGCGAAGAAACTTTCCGAATTGCTGGCGCACCCCGTGTATCCGGTGCGCGAGCCGCGGAAAAATGGCGCTGATTGACCTTTGACCGAATCCAAAGCCTTACGGTATAATACTGTGCCAGTTAAACCGACTGCCGGTTCCCGGATTGTCGGGAATTGCAATTATCCTTTGAATGGAATGAGGAAGTAAGTAATGCCGAAGAGAACTTATCAACCCAAGATCCGCCGACGTGTGCGCGTGCATGGCTTTCGGCAACGCATGGCCACCGCGGACGGGCGTGCAGTGCTCAAGCGCCGCCGTTTGCGCGGTCGCTACAAACTGACGGTTAAGTCGAATGAGCATGTGAAGCGCACGCGTTGGTAAAATACAAAACATGCAGGGATGCTCGAGGTACGGGTGCAGCGAAAATTCCGCTTAACCCGGTCACAGGACTTCATGCGGGTGCGGCAATCTGGCAAGTCATATGCCCACCCGCTTATTGTGCTGATCGCACAGGCCAATGATGAAATGAAGATTCGCGTGGGCGTTGCCGCGGGCCGAACGGTGGGAACTGCGGTCAAACGGAATCGGGCCAAACGCCTCCTGCGCGAAGCGATGCGGCCTTTGATTTCCACCCTATCATCCGGCTGGGACTTGGTCCTGATTGCCCGTCCCGCGCTGGCAGCCTCCAATTTAACCGCCACCCGCCAGGCCCTGCTCAATCTTTTAGGACGCGCTCATTTGATTTCCGATCCGAATGCAGTCTGAATTCTATTTACCGCATGATTATCCCAATGAACCGCGCCTGCGCGATCTGCCGCGCTCTCCGAGCAATTGGGCGCGCCTCCCGATTCTATCGTTGATCCGCTTATATCAAATGACCCTTTCGCACGGCTTGCCTGAGGAAACGTGCCGCTTTTATCCTTCCTGTTCGCATTACGGGTACCAGGCCATTTACAAATACGGCGCGCTGAAAGGCTTCGTCATGGCTATCTGGCGTGTGCTTCGCTGTAACCCGTTCAATCCCGGGGGATACGACCCCGTTCTGTAAGGAGTTGGATTCTTTTCAATGAAACGCTTAACCCTGATTTCTTTCATCTTGCTCGGCGCCATCCTGCTGGGCGCCTGTTCCGGCGCTGCTATGCGCGGGACGAGCTGGCCCGGTCTGTCTGCGGACACGAACAACGCCTATATTGCCAACGGCCAGTACATTTATGCCGCACGTTTGAGTGATGGCACGAAGTTGTGGCAGTATCCCGATAAGGCGGGGGCACAGGAATTTTTTGCATCCCCGCTGATCACACCCGATGGCCAGTTGATTGTAGGCAGCGCTGGAACCGATCAGGGCTTGATTAGTCTTGATCCGGCTACGGGGAAAGAGAAATGGCCGGCGCCCTTTACCGGCGGGAAGGATCGCTGGATCGCCCAGCCGTTGGCGCTCAATGATACGCTCTACGCGCCCAACAATGACGGTTCGCTGTATGCGCTCAAGCTGGCGACCGGTCAATTGCTTTGGTCCTTGTCTATCGGCAAGCCGCTGTGGGGCGCTCCGGTCACGGATGGCAAATTGATCTTTCTCACCTCGCTGGATCATTTCCTCTATGCCATTGATCCCGGTTCACAAAAGATCACGTGGAAGGTTGATTTGGGCGGATCGGTCGCAGGTTCTCCCGCATTGAGCGCCGATAAGACCACGCTTTATGTTGGTTCGTTCGGATCCAAGGTTTTCGCAATTAATAGCGCAGATGGTTCGATTCGCTGGACAGCAAAGACAAAGGCCTGGGTATGGAGCGATCCAGCCTTCAATAGTTCGAACGTGTACGCTGCCGATATTGATGGGCAGCTGTATTCGCTGGATGCCTCCAGCGGTCAGAATTCCTGGGCCAATGTCATACCGGATGGGCCGATTACGGGCAGTCCGCTTTTGGCTACGGATGGCGTCATTGTCGCCACCGAATCGGGTTTCGTTTATTCTCTCGATCACAACGGAAAGGTGCTTTGGTCCACTTCCGTTGGCGGGAAAATTTATACGGCTCCTATTGCTTCCGGAAATCTCGTTCTGGTCGCTCCGCTGGGCGCTCCGTATTTATTGTATGCCGTCAATGAGAAGGACGGCAGTATGTTACCGTGGCACTTTGACGGCAAATAGAAGGAGTATATATGTCCTGGTGGGACTACATTATTCTTAACCCATTTACGAATGTCCTGTTGTGGATCTATAACTTCATCGGCCGTGACTTTGGCCTGGCGGTTATTCTGTTTACCATTCTGATCCGCGCCATCACCTGGCCTTTGAATGCCCAGCAATTAAAAGGCGCCAAAGTGATGCAGGATTTGCAGACCGATAAGGACTGGCTGGAGATTCAAAAGAAATACGCCAAGGATCGCGAGAAACTGGCGCAGGAGCAAATGCGCGTCTACAAGGAACGCGGCATTAATCCGTTCGCTTCCTGCCTGCCGACCTTGATCCAGTTCCCGATCATCATCGGTCTGTATCAAAGTGTGACGCGCGCCCTGGCGTCTACGCCGCTGACCCTGCTTCAACTGGGGCGCAGCCTATATCCGTTCATGAATAATGCTGCGGGCCTCATTCCGCTCAACAGCCATTTCTTATGGATGGATCTTGGACGTCCTGAAGGCATTCCTTTCCCCGGCGGATTTACGCTTTCCTTCCTGCCTTATGGCTTCCCGACTTTGGCGATCGTCGTTGCGTTCACCACATACCTGCAAACCAAGCTGACCCTTCCGCCCTCCAGTAATCCCAACGACCAGACCGCCAGCATGAATAACATGATGAGCATTTACATGCCCCTTTTCCTTGGCTGGCTGGTGCTCAATTACGCCTCAGGGCTGGCGATTTATTTTGTCGCCAGCAACCTCCTGGGTATCGCTCAATATGCGATGATGGGGCGCGTCAACTGGCGCAACCTTTTGCCGGGCGGTAGTAAGCCGGCTTCATCGAACGCCAAAAATGGTAAATAATCAGGACCACAGGGAGTTTAACGATGAATAAGCGAACTACGCTGGAAATCATTGCTCCGACAGTTGATGAAGCGCTCGCGCAGGGTCTGGCCCAGCTTGGATTGCCGGCCGACGCGGTGAGTGTCGAAGTGCTGGATTCGGGCAATAAAGGGCTGTTTGGATTGGGCGGGCGCCAGGTGCGAGTCAGATTGACGATCAATCCGCCGCCGGGGACCGAACCGGCCGAACCGGCCACGCTGGAAAAGCCCGCCATGAAGCGCGAACCGAAAGCTGAAAAGCGCGCTTCGGTACCAGATAAGGAACCTGTCCGGCCTGTGTCGCAACCGAAGAGCGCGGACGTTTTGCAAACACAAGTCGACAAGGCATCCGGAACTGATGAAGTTAAGAAAACGGAATCAACTCCGAATGGCCACGATCCCATTCTGGATAAAACCGAAGCCGTGGTTTCCAAACTGCTTTATCAAATGGGAATGCAGGCCCAGGTTTCTGCTCATTATGGCGAGCCGCGCGAGGACCGCCATCCGATCATGGTGGATATTCGCGGCACTGACCTGGGCGTGCTGATCGGCCATCGGGGCGAAACCTTGAATGCGTTTCAATATATTGCCTCGCTCATGGTCGGCAAGGAAACTCAGCAGTTCATTCACTTGATTGTGGATGTGGAAGGACATCGCGACCGCCGTGAACGGCAGCTGCGCCAGTTGGCGCAGCGTATGGCGGACCAGGTCACCAAGACTGGCCGAAAGTTGTCGCTTGAGCCGATGCCGGCCGCCGAGCGGCGCGTGATCCATATGGAGTTGCGCGACCATCCGACGGTGACGACGCAAAGCTCCGGTGAAGAGCCGCACCGCAAGATCGCCATTTTGCCAAAAGAATAGTATTGTTGAGTGACGCTCACCTTGAAGGTGGGCGTCACTTTTTGCGCATCTTTATTTTCTTATCACGGTATAATTCGTTTATGCACGCTGTCGCCCCGTTTCAGGCAGTGGATTATCTTGTGATCGGCCATATCACACAAGATCTCACGTCGGAGGGTTCCCGTCTGGGCGGCACGGCGGCGTTCTCTGCCTTGACCGCCCGTGCGCTTGGCTTGCGCGTGGGCATTGTAACTTCTGTCGATGAACGGACTTCAGTGAAATCTCTCGATGGGATTCCGATCGTTTCCACTCCTTCCGGACGTCCGACCACCTTTGAGAATATCTACGCGGGTGAAGAGCGGCGCAGGCAAATCCTTCATCATCAGGCAGCGCATATTCCATTTGATCTTGTGCCGGAGGCCTGGCGAAGCACGCCGATTATTCATCTGGGACCGGTCGCACAGGAGTTGGATTCTGAATTGCCGAAGAACCTATCGCCCTCCCTGCTGGGAGTCACACCTCAAGGCTGGATGCGGACATGGAATGAGGATGGGCATATCTTTCCATGCAAATGGCAAAATGCGGACTGCATATTGTCTCAGGCAGGGGCCGTGGTCATCAGCCGCGAAGATGTGGGCGGCGACGAAGAGTTGATCGAAGCCATGGCGCATCAAACGCGCATATTGGCGGTCACAGAAGCCGATGCTGGTTCTGTGCTTTATTGGAACGGCGACCGGCGCCGCTTCCGCGCACCGAAGGTCGAGGAAGTGGATGCGACCGGCGCCGGGGATATTTTTGCGACTGCGTTTTTCATCCGTCTGCAGGCCACCCGCGATCCGTGGGAGGCCGCCCGCTTTGCCACTCAGCTTTCAGCGCGCTCCGTGACCCGTACCGGCCTGGATGGGATTCCCACCCGGCTTGAAATTTATGAATGTTTGATGGAGGATTTTTAGTGGCCCGCATTTACACGCTCGTCAATCAAAAGGGCGGGGTCGGCAAGACGACCACTGCCATCAATCTCGGAGCCTATCTTGCGCAGTTGGATCAGCGCGTGCTGGTGGTTGATCTCGATCCGCAAGCCAATGCCACCTCCTGCCTGGGCGTGGATAAGTCCACGGTCAACGGCGGGACTTATGAGGCTTTGCTTGGAAGCGCGGCCATGCCCTTTGTGCTTTTGAACGAACGGCTTAAGCTTTCGCTGCTGCCCTCCTCGCCTGCGCTGGCTGGAGCGGAGATCGAATTGGTTGAGGAACTGGCGCGTGAAATGCGGCTCAAACAAGCCGTTGCCCCGCTGGCGGAAAAATACGATTACATCCTGATTGATTGTCCGCCTTCCCTTGGGCTGCTCACGGTCAACGGCCTGATCGCCGCCAGGGATGGGGTCATCGTTCCGGTTCAATGCGAATACCTCGCGATCGAGGACTCGGACAACTGACCCAGACCATTCAGCGCGTCCGCTCGCTTCTGTTCCCGGAACTGAAAGTGCGCGGCGTGGTTTTGACCATGTTCGATCCTCGCACGAATCTTTCAATGGATGTGGTCAAGGAAGTCAACAAACATTTCCCCAATCAGGTTTTCAAATCGGTGGTGCCGCGTTCCATCCGGCTGGCGGAGGCGCCTTCCTATGGATTGCCCATCTCGGCCTATGCGCCTTCGTCGGCCGGCGCACAAGCGTATGAAGCGCTGGCAAAGGAATTATTGAAAGGTGATCGTTTGAAAGTTTCCGGTGATTGAACACAAAGGCCTGGGTTCTTTCTTTGCGTTCTCAGTGATGGATGACAGGAGTAAACATGCCTCAACGTAGCGGTCTCGGCAAGGGACTCGATGCTCTCATACCCGGCGGTGAACCTGTTTCGAGCGCTGGCGGCGCTGCACAAGTTGCAGTCGGCGCCATCCAGCGTAATCCGCGTCAGCCGCGCCAGTCTTTCAAGGAGGATGAACTCGAAGAATTGGCGATGTCCATCCGCGAGCATGGCGTGATCCAACCGTTGATTGTCTCTCCGGCCGGGAACGGTGTGTATACGTTGATCGCCGGTGAGCGGCGTTTGCAGGCTGCACGCCGTGCCGGGCTGCTGAATGTGCCTGTGGTGATTCGCAATGCCACGGATCAGCAGCTGCTTGAGTTGGCCCTGATCGAAAATGTCCAGCGCGCCGATTTGAATGCAATTGAAGAAGCCGAGGCGTTTCATCACCTCATCAAGGAATTTGGGCTTTCCCAGGACGCGGTGGCGCTGCGCGTGGGCAAGAGCCGTGTGGCGGTGACCAATACGCTCCGTCTTCTGGATGCCTCCTCTGCGGTTAAGCAGGCCTTGGTGGATCAGAAGATCTCCGAAGGCCATGCGCGTGCCTTGCTTGCGCTGCATTCTGCCAAGGCGCAGGAAGCGGCCCTGCATTCGATCATCAACCTGGATTTAAGCGTCCGGCAGACGGAGCAGTTGGCGCGCAAACTCGGGGGGCAGAAGCCGGTCTCGAAAAAGAAAACCAGCGGCAATCCGAATGTAAGCGACATCGAGCGACGTTTGCGTACCAGCCTCGGCACAAAGGTCTCGCTTAAGCATGGCAGGAAGGGCGGCGCACTCACCATCTATTATTATTCGGACGAAGAGTTGGATGCCTTATTGGAAAAGATATTATGAAGCTCCTGCATCACGCCCGGATTTACACGCTGGATCCTTCGCGGCCGGTTGCATCGGTGATTGCCATTGATCATGGGGTGATCATTGCAGTCGGCGGGGATGAATTGTCCTCCGGCTTCGACCGCGCCGAAAAACAAAATATGGAAGGCCGTGTCATCCTGCCCGGTCTCACCGATGCGCATTTGCATCTTCAATATTATGCGCTGGGGTTGGAGAAAATTGATTGCGAAACGGGTACGCTGGAGGCATGTCTTGGGCGCGTGGCGGAGCGTGTTGGACGGGTCAAACCGGGAGAATGGATCCTCGGCCACGGCTGGAATCAAAATGTTTGGGCGCAGGGGGGCTGGCCCTCTGCTTCGGATCTCGATCCGATCACGCCGGATCATCCTGCCTATCTGACGGCCAAGTCGTTGCATGCGGCCTGGGCAAATAGCGCCGCCTTGAGATTGGCAAATATCACCGCCGCTACGCCTGATCCTAAAGATGGACAGATCCAGCGCGCTATCAACGGTGAACCCACCGGTCTTTTGTTTGAAAACGCCATGCAGTTGGTTGGCGATATTGTGCCTGCGCCGGATACGGATGGACTTGCACGGCTCATGGAACAGGCTCAGGCCATTCTGTGGAAGATGGGCTTGACCGGCGTTCATGATTTTGACCGCCGCGATTCTTTCATGGCTTTGCAAAAGCTGCATGCCGATGGAAAATTGAAACTGCGCGTTACAAAGAATATTCCTGTGGACCTTCTCGATCATGCCTATGAACTCGGGCTTCGCACCGGCTTTGGCGATGATTGGCTGCGCGTCGGTTCGGTCAAGGTTTTTATGGATGGTGCGCTGGGTCCGCGCACGGCGGCCATGTTCCAGCCTTACCTGACCGAGTCTGAGAATTGCGGTGTCTTGAATATGGACGGCGAGGAACTGTTTGAGCTTGGCCGTCAGGCTGCCGACGGGGGGCTTGGTATGACCGTTCACGCCATCGGCGACCGCGCCAATCACGAAGTGTTGAATGCCTATGAGCAATTGCGCGCCTATGAAACAAAAAAGGGTTTGCCGCATCTGCGTCATCGCATCGAACATGTACAGCTCCTTCATCCCGATGATGCGGCGCGTCTGGCGCAATTGAACGTGGTCGCCTCCATGCAGCCGATCCATGCCACTTCGGATATGGCTATGGCGGATAAATATTGGGGCGGGCGATCCGCATTGGCTTACGCCTGGCGGACACAGTTGGATGCGGGGGCGCATCTCGCCTTCGGTTCGGACGCGCCGGTCGAATCGCCGAATCCGTTTTGGGGCATCCATGCGGCCGTTACACGCCGCCGCGCGGATGGCTCGCCAAACCCCGCCGGCTGGCATCCCGAACAGCGCCTGACGATGCAGGAAGCCCTCGAAGGTTTTACAACCGGTGCGGCCTATGCCGCTTATGCCGAAGATCGGTTGGGAAAATTGGTCCCCGGCTATTTGGCCGATCTGATTGTTCTGGATAAAGACCCGTTTGCTTGTGATCCGATGGAAGTTAAAGATTTGGGATCATCGGCTACAATGGTAGGCGGCGATTGGGTTTGGCAATCCTAGGAGTGAATATGGCTCAGCAGAAATTACAACTTACGCCTGAAATGCTTGTTCCAAAATTGGGGGGTGCTCTCGTTCATGCCGGCCGTATTTCGGAAATGGACCTGCAGAAGGCGCTCGCTTACCAGCAGGATCAACTCGAGCACGGGGGCAGTTATTTGCTCGGCCAGGTCTTGCTTGATTTAAAGCTTATTGATCGCGCCACTTTGGATGAGGCGGTCACCGAGCAGATCATCCAGTTGCGCTCGGCCTTGCAAGCTGCCAATCGAAACCTTGAACTGCGTGTCCAGGGGCGGACGGCGGAATTGCAGGATGCCTTGCGCCGCTTGAGTGAGTTGAGCCAGATGAAGGCGAATTTCGTCGCCAATATTTCACACGAATTGCGCACGCCTCTGACTCATGTCAAGGGCTATCTGGAATTAATGATCACGGAATTCCTCGGCCCGTTGACCGAGGAACAGCGTCATGCGCTTGCCATTAGCCAGAAGTCGGCCGGGAAACTGGAGAGTATCATCGGCGATTTGATCATGTTCTCGCTTGCCTCGCGCGGCGAAATGAGCATGAAGCAGGAATCGATCGATGTCGGGCGCATTGCAAATTTATCCGTCAAAACCGCTGCCCAAAAGGCGGAAGCGCGCGGGGTGGATGTTCAAGCGGTGGTGGATCCTGATCTGCCCAGCGTTCAAGGCGATTCGGAAAAGATCGCCTGGGTATTGAATCAACTCCTGGATAATGCCATCAAGTTCACTCCGTCCGGCGGGCATGTGATTCTGAGCCTGAAGGCGGAGGGCGCCAATCTGTTGATGGTTTCTGTAACCGATACCGGCATTGGCATCCCGCCTCATCGTTTGGAGGAAATCTTCGAACCATTCCACCAGCTTGACGACTCTTCGACGCGCAAAGTGGGCGGGGCGGGACTTGGCCTTTCCCTGGTGCGTCAGATCGTCGAGGCCCACGGTTCGCTTCTTGACGTTCAATCGGCGGAGGGGAAAGGCACTACCTTTAAATTCCCCTTGCTGACCTTCACGGAAGGAAGTTGATTTGGAAGCTGAAGCTCCTCTGGATACCCGCACGCTCGCGCGCATCCATTCCGCTTTGCAAGCCGTCCTTCGCACAGAGGACTGGAAGGAAGGTCTGGATAGCCTGCTGGCGTGCTTGCGCGCCGATTTCGTTTATGACAATGTTGCAATCTATATGCTCGATTCACGAACCAATGGCGTGGATGTGAATTACGCACGGGCAGTCGGGCGCGGCAAACATGCGGAAGCGGACGTCAGTTGGGGCGAAGGGATCGCAGAGCATGTGCTGGCAAAAAACCAGATATTGATCGAAACACCGCAGTCGCACGACGATTCTCCCCGCCTCGAATTGCCGCATTTGATCGGCCTGCCTCTGCAAATCGGTGGGCGGCTGGGCGGGGCGATGGTCTTTGTCCGCTTTGCAGGCCCCCTGTATACCGAGGAGCATATCCGCCTCGCCTCCCTGATCTCCCTCTGGACGGCTTCTTTGCTGGAACGCAAGACCTTGAAGGATGCGCGCAGCGAACTTGAGTCTGTCCAGCGTCAGATGCGTTTGCAGGATGACTTTGTTTCAACGATTTCCCATGAACTTCGTACCCCCCTCGGCTTTATCAAAGGTTATAGTACCAGCCTGCTTCGCCAGGATACAACCTGGGATGAAAACACACAGCGCGAGTTCCTGACCATCATCGATGAGGAGACGGACCGTTTGACCCAGTTGATCGATAATATGCTTGAGTCAGCCCGCCTGCAAAGCAAAACCATTCAGTTCAAGTTCCAGCCTCTGCGCCTGGATGCGTTGATCGGGGATGTGGCTCAACGCGTGCAGGTTCATGAAGTATCCCTTGAGATAAAACTGGATTTTGCAGAGATACCGCCCATCCCTGGCGACAGCATGCGCCTTTCACAGGTTTTCGAGAATCTGTTTGTCAACGCCATCAAGTACGCGCCCGGTTCCCCTCTGCGGATCCACTTGGAACGCGGCAGGAACAACGTACGCGTGGCGTTTTCCGACAAGGGCCCCGGCATTCCTGATGGCTATCTGCCGTTTATCTTTGAACGGTTCTATCGCGTCCCCGGCCAGACCATTACCGGCACGGGTCTGGGTCTTTATATCTGCAAGCAGATAATTTTGGCACATCATGGTAAGATTTGGGCAGAATCTGTCATGGGGCAGGGCGCCACCTTTTTCATAGAACTGCCTCTTGACCCGCTGCCTTGATTTGACTTGATGGAAAGGAGAACGATATGTCCAAACGCATTCTTATTGTGGATGACGAGCCTCGTTACCTCCATCTATTGGAAGCCAACCTGAAAACAGAGGGGTACACGGTTGTTACCGCGGCCGATGGTGTGCAGGCCGTTGACGTTTTCTCGGCCCATCCCGTGGACCTGATCTTATTGGATATTATGATGCCGCGCCTCGACGGCTTTGCGGCCTGTCAGCGTATCCGCCAGTTTTCGGACGTGCCGATCATTATGTTGACCGCCAAGGGCGAGGAACAGGATCGCGTCAAGGGGCTGGACCTTGGGGCGGACGATTACCTCGTGAAGCCTTTCTCTGCAACGGAACTTCTGGCGCGTGTCCGCGCCGTTTTGCGGCGTGCCCAGCCGCCCGGCGAGAATGGCGGCTCGCGTTTCTTCACGCACGAAAATCTCAGGATCGATTTCGCCCGCGCCGAGGTCTGGCGCGATGACCAGGCCGTTTCCCTTTCCGCCACGGAATACCGCCTGCTTTTGCAATTTGCTCATAACGTCGGCAAGATCCTCACGGCGGAGGAGCTTCTGACCAGCGTTTGGGGCCCTGAATATAAAACGGACAAGGAAATCCTGTGGGTCAGTATTGCGCGTCTTCGGCAGAAACTTGAATTTGACCCGCATGCCCCCCGGCATATCGTAACGCGTTCGGGCCTGGGCTATTTGATGCCGCCGATTGAAGCATGACGGACATGCCATTGAAAGGAATCTGAATGGCTGGTAAAAAAATTCTCATCATTGATATGGAAGCCGCCAGCCGCAGCTTTGTCGGCGCGGCTCTGCAAAAAGAGGGCTATCAGACTCTCGAAGCTGCTTCGGGCAGGGAGGGGTTGATTGTTGCCTGGCGCGATCATCCCGATTTACTCATTGTGGACCCCGACTTGACCGATTTGAGAGGCGAGACTCTGGCAATGCGTCTGCGGCAGGATGCGCGTACCGCACGTACCCCCTTGATCGCTCTCAGCAGTGATCCACAGCCGGCCCGTATCCGCTCCGCCCTGGAAGCCGGGTTCGCAGAATATATGGTTAAGACCGCCCAGGTGATGCCCTCCCTGCTTGAGGCCGTCAACCGCTTGGTGGGCGGCAAGGCCTCGGCCAAGGAAGCGGGCGGAAGACTGATTGTGTTTCTGAGTGCAAAAGGCGGGACAGGCACCTCTTCTTTGTGTGCCAACATCGCCACGAATATCGCTCTTTACAAGCCCGATAAGCATGTTGCCGTTGTGGACATGGTTTTGCCGATCGGTTCCATCGCCAATATCGTCGGTTATCAGGGCGACTTGAACCTGGTCAGCATGGCCGAGATGCCGCTTGAAACGCTCACTCCGGACTTCTTTCTCAATAACCTGGCCGGGATGCCGCCCTGGCATTTCCACTTGATGGCCGGGTCTCCGGACCCGGAAAGCGGAAACCGGCTTAAAATCGGGTCCATTCCTGATATCGTCAATAGCATGAAAACCGCCTATGATTATGTCCTAGTTGACCTTGGGCGTTCGCTCTCGCGTATCAGCATGCCTGTCATCGAAAACGCCGACTTGATTGCCTTGATCGTCAACACCGACTCAAGCACCCTCTCGTTGACCAAAACCGTTTGGGAATATCTGCAATACAAAGGCGTTGAGGCCGCCAGTGTGTATGTCATACTGAATAGGGCCGCTGGGCTGGAAGGGTTGACCAAGGCCGAGGCTGAAAAGATCATCAGTCTGGAAATCAAAAAATCCATGCCGTATCAGGGCAGCAACTTTGCCCTGGCGAATAATCAGCACCTGCCCTTCTCGCAAAAATATCCGGATAACACCACCGTTATCATCTTCAGGGAGATGGCGAAGGAGATGGCCGAGCTTGCCGACCGTCACGTGCGCAAGAACTGAGCGCCCTGGATAAGGAGCGCTCAAACCTTGTAACTCAATTACGGCTTTTGAGTGCCTCTTGTAGTAACGATGTAGTAACGACTTCAGTCGTTCTCTCGGAAATCGTTTACAACCTTTGAGTACATCTCTTGGATACGGCATGTTGAAAGGGGAGCACTCAAAGCATGCAAGCGAGGAGTGCGAAATCTCCAGATTTCGACAGAAGTCAAGAGATTTCGGACTCAAAACTAACAACCTTTGAGCATACCCGTTGAAAGAGCCAGGGGATGTTCTCTGCTATAATTGACTTTATCCGAGGATTGTATGGATATTCGTTCTCAAACCACCATCCGTATGAAAAAACTGGGCGTCTTGATTCGCGACGCGCGCCTGGCATCCCGCCAGGATATCGCCGAATGTGCCAAAGCCATCGGCGTGACAAAAGGTATCTTCCGCGCCTACGAAGAGGGCCGGCGCGCGCCTTCGCTTCCCGAACTTGAGACCCTGGTCTATTATCTGAAATTGCCCATTCACCATTTTTGGGGCCAATCATCCATTTCCGACGATGCACCTGTCACGGAACATCTCGATTTGCCGCGCCTGGTCGGAGTCCGTCAGCGCATGATTGGCGCTTTGCTCAGGCAGCAGCGCAACAATGCCAGCCTTTCGATTAAATTATTGACCCAGGAAACCGGCATCTCCGGTGCGCGCCTCAAATCCTACGAATTGGGCGAGCGCCCCATTCCTCTTCCTGAACTGGAAGTTTTGGCTACCGCCCTGGGCAGCCGCGTGGAAACTTTTTTTGATGAGAGCGGCCCCATCGGCCACTGGATGAACGATCAAAAAGGCATCCAGCAGTTCCTCGAACTTCCCCATGAATTGCAGGACTTTGTCTGCCAGCCGGTCAATCGTCCCTACTTGGAACTGGCGCTCAAACTCAGTTCCATGCCTACCGACAAACTGCGTTCCGTGGCGGAAGGTTTGTTGGATATTACCCTGTAGGAGTCCCCATGGCAGCCAATACCGATCCCCAAACTTTGAATGAACAAGGCAAGCAGGCCTTTCAAGCGGGCCAATTGGAAGAGGCCGTTGATTCGTTCCGCGCCGCCGCACAGGCGTATGTCTCTGCTCATGATGAATTGAATGCCGCCGAATCAAGGAACAACCTCAGTGTCGCCCTTTTGCAGTTGGGCAAAGCTCAGGAGTCTTTGGAAGCTGCGCTCGGAACGGATGAACTCTTCGCAAAGGCCGGCGATTTGAAACGCCAGGGCATGGCGCTTGGAAATCAAGCCGCTGCCTTGGAAGCCTTGAAAAGATTCGATGAGGCGCTGGCCGCTTACGAACACTCGGCCGCCGTCTTTGACGAGGCCGGCGAAGGGGATCTGCGCGCCATGGTGCTTAAGTCCGCGGCGGGAATTAAACTGAGGCGCGGCAAGGTTAAAGAATCCGTCTTCAAAATGATTGGCTCATTGGAAGCCGAACAGAATCCGTCCATCTTTGATCGCATCCTGCGGGCTTTGATGCGTTTCGTACAAAGATGATCGATGTCAATCTGCGTATCCGCCCGGCGGTGCCTGCCGACCACCGGCAGATTGCCGATCTGATCTTAATGGAACAGCGGGTTCACCGTCATTTGGATTGGCGTGCTCCGCTGGAATGGCTTGGCTCCCAGCCGTATTTTGTGTTGGAAAAAGAGGAGCGCATCCTGGCCGCTTTGGCTTGTCCGCCCGACCCGCCTTCCATATTTTGGATTCGCCTCTTTGTTTTTGATTCGATTCTTTCCGGCTCATCAGCCTGGTTGCCCTTGTGGGAGGCCGTCCGTCACGAATTGTCTTGTTTCGAGGAAGCCACCGCGGCGATCATCACGCCTCAACGCTGGCTGGAGACCATCCTGTACGAATCCGGTTTCGTTCCCGCCCAGACGATTGTGATGCTTGAAAGGGAGGAACAGCCCTTGGAATCCCGGCCAATTCCGGCGGGCATCCAATTGCGCCCGATGACCGTGGATGACCTGCCGCGCGTCGTGGAAGTGGATGCCTCCGCTTTTCAACCCCTTTGGCAGAATTCGTTCCCTGCGTTGTGCAAGGCCTTTTCGCAGGCGCTCTTTGCTTCGGTTGCGGAAGGCGAATCAGGCCTGGTGGGCTACCAGCTTTCGACGGGGAATCCCTTTGGCGCGCACCTCGCCCGCCTTGCAGTCCGGCCGGAAGCGCAGAGACGTGGGATTGCATTTGCATTGATCGGTGATTTAATAACCCGTGTTTACCGCGCGGAGCGCTCGTCGCGTCTCACGGTGAATACCCAGTCCGACAATGCCACCTCGCTGGCATTGTACGAGAAGATCGGCTTTCACCGCACGGGTGAACAATATCCTGTCTATGTCTATCGGGAGGCAGATCATGGCACAACGCGCTGATGCAGTGATTGTCAATTCGCTCGTTCGTCAGGCGCTGGTGGCCGCCCAGGAAGTCATGGGGGAGAATGGCCTCAATGCCGTTTTGCGCACCAGCGGCTTGGAGCGTTTCATCGGGAACTTTCCCCCGGAGGATTTAACACCCGCCATCCAATCCATCGAATATGCAAAATTCAACCAGGCCATCGAGGATTTTTATGGACGCGGCGGGCGCGGCATGTTGCGCAGGATTGGCAAGGCTTCCTTCCAGTATGCCGTGCGTGAGCAGTCTGCTCTTTTGGGACTTGCCGGCACGGCCTTGAAGTTGCTTCCTGAAAAGCAGCGCATCAAATTCATTTTGAACAGCATGGTGGGGGCCTTGAAGAAGACCAACTCGCAGGTGGAAGCCTGGCTGGATGAAAGCGGTGGCCGGATCGCGTACGTGGAGTCCACCTGCGCCATGTGCCATGGACGCAAGAGCGCCGACCCGCTTTGTTATCTTTACATCGGTTCGATCAGCGAGGCGGTGGCCTGGGCGACCGGCCAGCCGCACGAGGTCGTCGAAACACATTGCATGGCAAAAGGCGATCCCTATTGCCGCTTTGAAGTGGGTGATGCAGCTCAATAGCAGAGTTGCGGCGCATGCTTTTATTGGCTGCAGAATTTGGACTTGTTGATCAAGGTTCGGTGGGGAGCACTCAAAGGTTGTAAGCGCGGAGTGCAAAATCTTTGCGCAGCACCCCCGAAAGGCGGCCAGATTTCGCCGGATGTCAAGAGATTTCGGACTCGAAACCAACAAACTTTGAGCGCACCCGTTCGGTGTTCTCTGTGGCTGTTTTCTAAAACAGCTTAATTCATTCTTTGATCACGCGCTGGAGGCGAATGATGAAACATTTTGAATCAAGTTGGCAGAATAAAGAGGGGTTGAATTTTTATGTTCAAGGCTGGGAGCCTGAAGGCAAACCCAGGGCGGTGCTCGCTTTGGTGCATGGCATCGGGGAACATACGGGCCGCTATGCTCATGTAGGCGAGGCTTTCAATAACGCCGGATATGCTCTCGTCGGGTTTGACTTGCGCGGCCACGGCAAGTCCGGTGGGCCGCGCGGGCATTTTCCATCCATCGACGCGGTCATGCAGGATATCGATGAGTTTTTTGGATTTCTGCGGGAACGTTATCCGAAGGATACTTCGTTTTTCATCTATGGTCACAGCCTGGGCGGCCTGCTGACGCTGACCTTTGCATTGAAGAAACATCCGGATGTCAAAGGCATAGTGGTCACTGGGCCGGGATTGCGCTCGGCCTTGCAGGAACAAAAGGCCAAGATCATGATGGCGAAGCTGCTGGGGACTCTTGCGCCGACGCTGACCATGAAGAGCGATCTGGATGTGAAGATGATCAGCCACGATCAAAAGGTGGTGGACGCCTATACCCATGATCCCTTGGTTCACGATAAGATGTCCATGGGCTTTGGTAAATCCGGTTTGAGCGCGATTGATTTCGTGTTTGCGAACGCTTCCAAATTCTCCGCGCCGCTTCTGGTCATGTATGGAGGCGAGGATAAGATCACGTATCCAAGCGGTGGGCAGGATTTCGTAAAACAGGTGAAGGGCGATGTGACCTTTAAGTTATGGGACGGAATGTATCACGAAATCCATAATGAACCAGGCCAGGCCGAAGTTTTCAAGGTTATGGTCCAGTGGCTGGACGCTCACTTAAAAAACAAATAAGTTTTTTCGCATCGTTCTGGACAAAAAGCTAAGAACATGGGAAAATCCAACCCATTATTTTTCATTGAGGTGTATGTATGAGAAAAAAAGACCGGGAAGGTATGAGTAAACGCCAGGAATTCCGCGAGAAACGACGCCGCGCCGAACAACGGGTTCGCTGGATCTGGATCGGCGTGATTGTGGTTGTCGCACTTTTGGCGGCGTTCTTTCTCATTTATCCGCAGTTGAAGCCGGTGGCTTCCATCCAGGCCGCCGCGGCCCGCACTCGCCCGAATGTACAGCGCAATTCCACGGGTGATCCCAATGCGCCGCTCAAGCTGGTGGAGTTTTCGGATTATCAGTGTCCCTATTGCAAGGATTTTTGGACCACGACGGAGGCCCAGATCATTGATTCGTATGTGACCACCGGCAAGGTTTTTTACACCTATCGTTCTGCCGGTAACTGGGTCAGCGACAATGCGACCGGCGGCACGGATACGGAATCGCGCGATTCCGCCGAGGCAACCTATTGCGCCGCCGACCAGAACAAGTTCTGGGAAATGCACGACGCGCTCTTTACCAATGTCTTGGGCGAGGCCGATGGCACTTCCTTCACCGACCGCCGCTTGCAGGCCATTGCACAAAAGGTTGGCTTGGATATGAATGCCTTTAGTTCATGTTACAGCAGTCAGAAATATCTCAAACAAGTCGCTCAGGATGGACAGGATGCCAAAAGCTCCGGTATAAAGGGTACACCCTGGTTTATCCTCACCTATACGGCCAGTGGCCAGCCGCAGACTGTCTCAATTGATGGCGCACAGCCTTTCAACGTTTTCCAGCAGGATTTTGATAAGGCGCTGGCTGCCATAGGCGCGAAGTAATTGTTTGTGATTTCGATTGGGCGGCGGGTCATCCGCCGCCCTTTTTGTTTAATTGATCTCTTGCAAAAGTCCAATAGGAGAAGAGCAGCGCTCCTAAAATCCGGGATCTTTTCCCTTTGTGTACTTTGTGTTTAAGCTTTTCTCTTCAGATTAGGATTCCAAATACTGCTTATGCAAGAGGTCTATTTCCAGAATTGCGGCAGGTATTCTTTGTAGGTTATCAAATAATCAGCGAGGATGGATTTGGCGCGCTCCATATCGGTGATCAGCGGGTCGAACAAAAGACATTGCAGGGCCTTTTCCCGCGATCCTTCAACTGCCGAGTCCACGCATAATTGGGCAACCGTTAACTCGCGGCGGCAGAGTTCGGCAACGCCCTCCGGCAATGCGCCGATGTGCACCGGATGGATCCCGGCGCCATCCACAAAGACCGGTGTTTCCACCGTGGAGCCGGTTGGCAGGTTCGAGATTTGTCCGATGTTGCGAAGGTTGGCGGCAATGTGGTAGTGACTTCCGTCCCCGGCGATGTTCTCGATCATTTCGAGCGCGCCTTCCGAGTCCGCATCCAGCAGGCTGTCCGTGCCGGCTTCACCCCTTGCCATTTTGTCGAGATGCGCCAAACCGAGATCGCGCAATTCCGCCCGCTTGTCCCACTCATAGAGCCGAAGATTGTATTTATCCCAGGGCTTTGTAACTGGATCGCTAACCCACGGCAGATACTCGCATAAATGCGTGTCGCCGGGAACGGGGAACCAGCCAAAGGCGTTGAATACCTCCCTCGTCAGCGGCTCGAATTTCGGATCGAAAGCTGCAAAACGTTCACGGAAGAGCGGGTACAGGTCGTCGCCAGTGCGCTTATCGCGAATGGAAAGGATCCACGTGAAATGGTTCGTTCCCGCCGCCCGGATATCCAGGCGCGGCAGGGCCTGATGCACCACCTGTGCGCGCAGATCGCGCCCAATCACATCCGCCTGCATTCCGGTGATGCCGTCGGGAATTTTGATGCCAAGTTCTTTGGCCAGCACCATGCCGGCGAAACAATAACCGATCAAAATCTGGTGACAAAGGCCGACGGCTTTTATTTTGCTGTGCCGGTTGACGAGGTCACAGATGCGGACCATTGGGTTCGTGAAGTTAATGAACCATGCCTCCGGGCAGGCCTCTTCCATGGCGCGCACAATTTCCAGCACCGGCATCACGTTGCGCGCCGCGTGGGCAAAACCGCCGGGGCCGCCGTTCTCTCCGTATGGCTGTCGAAGCCCATGCTTCTGCGTCAGTTCAAAATCCTTGCGCCACAATTCCTCGCGCGGGCCGACCTCGATGGCGGAAACGACAAACTGTGCGCCATCCAGCGCCTCTTCATGGTGGGTATGCGCACTGATCTTCATCTGCGCCTTCCATTCCACGTTGAGCCGCTGGGCGAGACGATGGACAATATCCAAACTGGAGGCGTTTCGATCCACGAGCCGCAAAGTGGAACCTTGCAATTTTTCGGAATGCATCAAGGCGGCCAGTGTGTTTTCACCGAATGAAGCGCTGCCTGCGCCGATCACGGCGATGGTGGTTGGGAGGGTCATTGGATTTCCTTTTTAATATTACAGCGCAAGGTTGTTGTCCTCGTTCGGGCGAGGAATGATCCCCCACCCCCGTCGCCGACCCCTCCCCAACCCCTCCCCAACAAGCGGGGAGGGGAGAAGAAGAAGAAAGTTGTCTGACATTGCGCTGTAATGTTAATAGTCATGAATTCTTGTCATTATAGCGAAGGCGTGAGGATGAGGCAATACCCGCCTTTGACGGCTCTATGTTACGGTTCCCCTTAATAAGTGTGGTTTAATTAAGTTCATGCCGTCCATCACCACTTCCCTCAAAGCGCTCACACAATTAGGACTTGAACCGCCGGTTTTGAATGCACTCTATAAAGTTGGATTGTGGACAGGCTATTATCGGAGAACGAAATTCGAACCTCGATCTTCGAATCTCGAATTATCCAATATCGCCTCCCTATTTCCCCTTCCATCTCACGAACAGCTTGTTCAAACACTCGGCGTTGAAGGCAAAGCCGCGCTTGTTAAAGAAGCCGATGAAATTGTCGGCGGCAAATTCCGCATGTTCGGCGGCGACCTGGTTCCGCTTCAACTCACCTTCAACGAACCGCTTCAGCATTGGACCGCCTATGAAACCGGCCAAGCCCCCATCCCTTCTTCGCCATCCCCCATCCCCTTTTCCTTATCCCCTGATCTCAAATTCATTTGGGAACCCGCGCGCTTTGGCTGGGCGTTCACCCTGGGGCGCGCCTATACCCTCACTCAGGATGAAAAATATGCCGGGGCCTTCTGGAAATATTTTGAGCAATTTACCGCAGGCAATCCCCCCGGCCTCGGCCCGCATTGGATGAATGGCCAGGAAGTTGCCATTCGATTGATGGTGCTGGTTTGGTGTGCGCACGTTTTTACAAAAGCAGAAAATGAAGAACGCCGGAAACAACTCATATCATCCATCGCACAGCATGCCGCCCGTATTCCTCCGACGCTGATCTATGCTCGCTCACAGAATAATAACCACCTCATCACCGAGTCGGCTGCGCTGTACACGGCAGGCGTGGCCTTCGATCAGCCGCAGTGGCGCGAACTCGGTTGGTTGCATCTCAATCGCGCCCTGCGCGCACAGATCAGTTCCTATGGGGAATACATTCAACACAGCGCAAACTATCACCGGCTGATGATGCAGACGGTTTTGTGGGTCAATATGATTTTGAAGGGACAGCACCAACCCTGGCCCTCGTTGACGCTCAAAGCATTGACCCGCGCCGCCCACTGGATGTTCTCGATGATTGACCCCGCCTCAGGCCAGACCCCCAACCTGGGTTCCAATGACGGGGCTTTGATCTTCCCTTTGAGTTCGAACCCGTTTAACGATTTTCGCCCGACGGTGCAAGCCGCGGCGCGTGCCTTTCTGCGGACCAGCCTGCCTGCCGGCGCTTGGGATGAGATGTCGTTGTGGCTGGGTCTGCCGGCCTCCACGCACACCAGTGAATCCGATGCGTATTTGACCGACAACTTGCGAGGCAGGGACTCATGGGCCTATCTGCGCACTTCCACTTTCAAGAGCCGGCACACGCACATGGATCAACTGCATTTTGATCTATGGTGGCGCGGGCTTAACCTCGCGCAGGATGCAGGCACCTATCTTTATAATGGCGAGCCGCCCTGGGATAACCCGCTGGCCTTGACCCGCGTTCATAATACGATCACCGTGGATGGCCATGACCAGATGACGCGCGGCGGGCGCTTTCTGGTGCTCGATTGGTTCCCGGCCTATTCAGAAAATGTACTGGTGGCCGATGAAAACGTTCTTGGTCGAGTTCTTGCATATCACAAGGGATATCGGAGGCTTGGTATTCGCCACGAACGCGTAGCGACGGTCTTCACCGATGAACGCTGGCAGGTTGAGGATAAACTCCTCTTTAAAAGACCCGGCCGGCATGTCTTCCGCTTGCATTGGTTATTGTTGGACGGGGAATGGGAAATGCAGGAGAGAGAGGCGGGAATCAGGATTCGGGTTAAGTCAAAATATGGGTGGATCACCCTGAATGTGCGATCTGATTCCCATATATCGAATTCCGAATATCAAGTCTCGCTTGTCCGCGCCGGCGAATTGGTGTATGGCCAACGGGATGTAAAACCGTATGAAGGCTGGGTATCACTGACTTACGGACAAAAAGTTCCTGCGTTATCATTGGCGCTTGAAGTGACCTCCTCGAAAGTCACCACGTTCACCAGCGAATTCCTCTTTCCCAAATGACCTCTCAGACCTCTTCGACCTGTAAGACTTGTTAGACTTTTTAGACTTGTTTATGCACATCCTCATCATCCATCAAGCCTTCGCTTCGCTCGACGAACCCGGCGGGACGCGCCATTACGAATTTGCGCGTCTGCTGGCCGCGCGTGGGCATAAGGTGACAGTGATCGCCAGTTCGATAAGTTTTATTACAGGGACCCCCCTCCGGCTCCCCCCAAATTCAGGGAATTTGGGGGGAGAGCAAGAGGGGGGTATACATATTCTTCGCGCCCGCGCCTATGCCGCCCACCACAAATCCTTCTTCCATCGCCTCATCTCATTCTTCTCATTCATGATTTCCTCGTTTTGGATCGGGCTGGGCGTAAAGGATGTTGATCTCGTCTGGGGCACCTCGCCTCCCATCTTTCAAGGTGCCACGGCCTGGTTATTGGCACGCCTCAAAGGTGCGAAGTTCCTGTTTGAAGTGCGCGACTTGTGGCCGAAGTTCGCCATCGCCGTCGGTGTGCTGAAGAACCCGCTTCTGATTCGCATGTCGGAATGGCTGGAGCGATTCCTCTATCGCCGCGCCGACCGGGTGATGGTCAACAGCCCGGGATTCATTGCGCACGTTGAAACCGTCTCCCGGAGCGCCGTGCGGGTGGAACTGATCCCCAACGGCGCCGATCCATCCATGTTTGACCCGTCCAGCGTTGGCGCAGATTTTCGCCGCGCCCATCATCTTGAAGATAAATTCGTCGCGCTGTACGCAGGCGCGCATGGGATGTCAAACGATCTGGATGTGGTACTCGAGGCGGCAAAGCTGCTGGCAAATGAAAAGAAAATCCAGATCGTCTTGCTCGGCGATGGCAAAGAGAAAGCGGCCTTGCAAGCGCGCGCCGAACAAATGCAGTTATCGAACGTAAGCTTTATTCCATCCGTACCGAAATCGGAAATGTCCCAGGCGCTCGCCGCGGCGGAAGCGTGTATCGCGATTCTCAAGCCGCTTGAGGCCTACAAGACCACTTATCCGAATAAGGTTTTCGATTACATGGCGGCGGGACGTCCCATCGTTCTTGCCATTGACGGTGTGATCCGTGCAGTCGTGGATGCCGCGCAGTGCGGCTTGTTCGCCGCGCCGGGGGATCCGTCTGCGATGGCAGACGCGATCTGTCAGTTGGCAAACGATCCGCAGAACAGCCGCCGGATGGGATTACAAGGGCGAAAGTATTTGGAGGAAAATTTCAGCCGTGAAGCGATTGGGGAAAAGTTAGTAAACCTGCTGGATGAAATGAATCGTTCCTGAACCTTTCAACGCGCATCATTCGACTTTTCGATCCGCCCTTCATCCATTTCATCGAGGTTGATATATAATAGACATTATCGGAAATAATCCACAGATTTCGCCGATTACGCAGATTAGAATTTTCAAGAGAAAAATCTGCGAAAACCTGTGCAAAACTACAATCCTTATTACCGATAAAGTCTAATAAAAGCACAAGCAAGGTTGTTCCATCCCAGGGATCAACCAGGAGAATGATATGAAACGGATTCTGGTCTTTCTATTGTTGTTAACCCTGTTTGCGTTCCCGTCCGCTGCCCGGGCGGATGTGGCGCCTCCAGCCAATCCGCCCGGCTCCAACCTGCAACCGGGCACGAGCACTACTCAGGTGCGGATGATGGCTGAGACCGTGCTCATTGATGTGAACAACGATACCACGCCCAATAGTCTCGGGAGCGCCGCTGTCACGGCAGATTTCACCATGCGCAATTTGGGTTCACAAGATGAGAGCATGGCAGCCCGCTTCCCCATTTCCTCCAATAATGGCTTTGGAAAATTCCCTGAGATCACTGATATCGTGATAATGGTCAATGGAAAGCAGGTCTCCTATCGCCGCGTTAATTATCCCGATGTCCGCTACCCGACTCTGGGCACTACGCCCTGGGCCGAATTTGATATTACCTTTCCGGCAGGCCAGGATGTGGCCGTTGAGGTGGCCTATAACCTCCAAGGTTCTGGCTATCCGACTCTGCCTTATGCCTCTTATTACTACATCCTTGAAACCGGCGCGGGTTGGAAGGATACGATTGGAAGTGCGGATATCACCCTTCGTCTGCCATACCCCGCAAATTCGCAGAATGTTGTTTTGAATACTCAGATCGGCTGGGCGGAGACTACATCGGATGGCTCAACTCAGGGGAACGAAATGCACTGGCATTTCGAGAACTTCGAACCCGGGCCGGATGGAGTGGTTGACAACCTGGAGTTTGCCCTGGTCGCTCCATACGCGTGGCAGACTGTGCTCAAGGCTCGCGCGAATGTCTCCAGCAATCCAAACGACGGCGAGTCGTGGGGCCAGCTAGGCAAAGCCTACAAAGCGATCTTTTTCCTGAACAAGGGCTACCGCACGGACGCAGGCGGCCAAGAACTTTACCAGGCCAGTGTGGATGCGTACGAGAAATGTCTGACCTTATTGCCCAACGATGCCGAATGGCATGCCGGCTTTGCGGAGTTGCTGGCCAACCGTTCGTACTGGGATTTTTGGGGAAACGGTCCGACCGCGGATACGTATCGTGCCTTCCAGGAAATCCAAACGGCTCTTCAACTGGCGCCGAATGATACAAAGGTACAGAACATCGCACAGGAAATTTCCGGCATGTTCCCGAACTCGATGTCCCAGAGTGGAACCGGCTACGATTTTATCTGGCTGACCCAGACGCCGACACCGCTTCCTACGGTCCCGACCACGGTCACGCCGGGACCACAGCAAACTCTGCCGCCTTCAAGCCAGCTTGTTCCCACATCTGCTCCTACATCTGCCCCCGCCCCTTCACCCAAACCTGCCTCGCCCTTCTGCGGATCTGCGGCATTGGCTCCGCTGGCGCTTGCTTTCTGGGTGGTACGAAGACGCAGGCATAATGATTAAGTGAAAGTCTCGGCGGTGTATACTTAAGCCATGACGATTCACAGCGTGTCGCAAATTGGCGGCGTGGTACGCAACGCGGTTGCGCTCAATTTCAAGAACCCTCCTGAGGTCCTTATGAATGCAGATTCCCTTCTGGCTCAGGTCGAGCAGTTGTTTAATTTGCTCGACTCCCGCAAAGTAGATTACGTGCTGGTCGGCGGTATCGCATTGCTGACCTATGTGGAAGGCCGCAACACGCAGGATATTGACCTGATCATGGCGTTGACTTCCCTGGCCAAACTGCCTGAGATCAAAATTACAAATCAGGATATGTATTTCGCACGCGGACAATTTGGTGAGCTGCAAATTGATATGCTCTTGACCAGGAATCCTTTATTCGATAAGGTAGCGAAGAAATACAGCACACAGAAACAATTCATGGATCGCAAAATCAAATGCGCCACAGTGGAGGGGCTGCTGCTGTTGAAATTATTTGCCCTGCCTTCGCTGTATCGCCAGGGAAGTTTTGAGCGCGTAGGAATTTATGAAAACGATGTTGCAACTTTGCTGAACGCATATCAACCAAAACGCGAGCCGCTCATGGCAGAATTGAAAAAGCATTTGAACGAGAACGATATGAGCGAACTGCAAAATATCCTAAGTGACATAGAAGCGCGCATTCAGCGATTTAGTAAAAACAAATAGATGTGATTTCCAATTCCTACCATCGCCGCAGTTGGAACAATCCATCGAATGCCAATATCTATATCGGATTTCGGTGTGCGAGGAATCCGTAGAAAGCAGAAGTTGACTCAAGGTTGAAGACTTCATAATTTGGAGATGATTGCCATCTTCCTTATACAACGGTGTAAAATATAGACATTGTAGAAAAGGAGTTTTGTATGTCTCTTCCCGCCCGTCTCATTACTCCAAAAGGCGAGATCATCGAGTTATCGCCTGAGACTTATCGGCAGGTCCGAAAGTTGATCGTTGTGCGGCGTGAACGACGCACAACGGCAAAGTTCATCCAATCCACTTACGGAAAGTATGCAGGCAAACCTTCGTTGACCAAGGTTCTGCTGTCTGAACGTGCGGCTGATCTTGCTCGCGAAGAAACAAAGATCAAGAGATGGCATGGCGGAAAATAGGCCTGTCCTTGTGCTGGATAGCTTTGCCATCCTTGCATATTTTCAAGCAGAGGTTGGCGGTGAACGCGTGCTTGGATTGTTAAATAACGCTCGCGAAGGTAAGGTCGAACTTGCGATGAGCCTTATCAATGCGGGCGAAATTGTTTATTTGACTGTGCGTAATCGCGGACGAAAAGTTGCTGAATCCATTCTAAAGGATTTGCATGACTTGCCCATTACTTTTTATGAAGCCAGCGAAGAGCGGATTTTTGCCTCCGCGTGGATCAAAGCCAGCCATGCCATATCATATGCCGACTCATTTGCTGTGGCACTGACCGAGGAACTCAAAGGTACTCTTGTTACAGGCGATCCTGAGTTTGAAACGGTAGAAGATTTGCGCGTACTCTGGCTTCCTGAATAGCACTATATACCCTCTCCCGTTTTTGGGAGAGGGCTAGGGTGAGGGCTCATTGCGTTCCGCCCGCCGCAGTTGGAACAATCCATCGAATGCAAATATCTATATCGGATTTCGATGCGCGAGAAATCCATGAATCGTTGGATTTGCATCTTAACTTTTGAATTACGGTTTTCTCAAGAAAGCTTGATGTATCTCAAATTTCGTGATGCGCTGGCGCAAATCATGAAGGAAATCCGCGAGTTTCATGGCCTCCACCAGATTCCTGGTCTGAAAATTGGTTCTTGAGAAAACCATGACTTTTGAATTGTTCATAATAGACAATAAATGCGTGGAGGAGTAAAATCGGAATTACTTTGCTATCAATCGGCTCGGAGGGCAATTATGTCTACAAAAGATTTTTTCGATGATCCAAAAGATCAATCCATTGTAAAATCTACTATTGTTGCAAAGTATTTTTGGGCTTGGGCAAAAGTAATTGCTTCAACTGTCAAAAAGCATGGTGGCGACAAAATTGCCTATGTTGACCTTTTTGCTGGTCCTGGACGGTACGACGATAACACTAAATCGACACCTTTATTGGTTTTAGAGCGAGCAATCATAGACTCTGATTTATCTCAGATGCTTATCACTATCTTTAATGACAAGGATATAGAAAATGTTCAATCGCTTCAAATCGCAATAAAGTCACTTGAGGGTATAGAGAGGCTGAAGTTTGCGCCAAAGATATATCATAGCGAAGTGGATAATACTATCGTAAGCCAATTTGAACAAATGAAACTTGTCCCTACTTTGCTTTTTGTTGATCCATGGGGATACAAAGGACTCTCGTTACGGTTGATTGACTCTGTTTTGAAAAACTGGGGTTGTGATTGCGTATTCTTTTTCAACTACAACCGAATAAATATGGGCTTGAATAACGACAAAGTAAAAGAGCATATGAACGCCCTTTTTGGTGAACAACGTGCAGAAGAATTAAGAAATAGACTGGCAGAATTACGACCTCGTGAGAGAGAACTTTTAATTGTAGAGGAGTTGAGTCAAGCTTTTCGAAATTTGAATTACAAGTATATTTTGCCTTTTAGATTCACAGATGATCGGCGAAATAGAACAAGCCATCACTTAATCTTTATAACAAAAAACTTTCTCGGCTACAACATAATGAAAGGCATTATGGCAGGAGAAAGCTCAAGCGCTACTCAAGGAGTTGCTTCTTTTGAATACAATCCGGCAGATAAAAGAATGCCCTTGCTTTTTGAATTAAGCAGACCAATTGATGAACTTGCCGATTTATTGCTTACAGATTTTGCGGGTCAAACCATTTCCTTCAATAACCTATATGAAAAACATAGCGTTGGAAAACCATATGTTGAACGCAACTACAGGGATGTTTTGCTTAATCTTGAAAAAAACGGAATAATAAATACGAAGCCCCCAGCAACGGAAAGACGTCCAGGAACTTTCAGTGACAAAGTTGAAATCATTTTCCCGAAATCCAAATAGTTATATTGTAGAACAAATGGGCTTATAATGAACTTATCGGTATATTCGACTGGAGGATGAACATGGCTCGTTCAGGAATCGAGTGGACGGAATCCACTTGGAATCCGCTTACTGGTTGTACAAAAATTAGTCCGGGTTGTAAGCATTGCTACGCAGAGCGCATGGCGAAGCGTCTTAAGGCAATGGGACAGCCGAACTATATCAATGGTTTTAAGTTAACCATGCACGAACACGTGCTTGAGAAGCCATTGGAATGGAAAACCCCACAGGTTATCTTCGTCAATTCAATGAGCGATCTGTTCCACAAAGATGTGCCTTTGAGTTTTATTCAGCGCGTGTTTGATGTCATGAAAAGCGCTCACTGGCATCAATTTCAAGTTTTGACCAAACGCTCTGAACGTTTGGCTGAGCTCAGTCCCTATTTGGAATGGACAGATAATATCTGGATGGGTGTCAGTGTTGAAAACGAAAAATATGTATATCGAATTGACGATCTGCGTAAAACCGGTGCAAAGATAAAGTTTTTATCTGTTGAGCCTTTGCTTGGGCCTATGCCTAAAATGAATCTCAAAGGAATAAACTGGGTTATTGTTGGTGGCGAGTCTGGGCCTGGAGCGCGTCCGCTTGAAAAGGAATGGGGGACTGGCGTGCGTGACCAATGTTTGAAAGCCAGGGTGCCATTTTTCTTCAAGCAATGGGGCGGCGTACAAAAGAAAAAGGCGGGTAGATTATTAGATGGAAGAACTTGGGATGAGATGCCTGTAAAAATCAACTTGCTAAAAGCATAAACGAATTTTAGATAAAAGCGAAGGCGCAGTATTATCGCCCTCGCTTTTATCGTTAATATGGAGAACAAAAATGTCCAATGTAACCAAACTCTCCGATAAATTTAACCTATTTCAAGTCCCCTGGCATCCCAAAATCGTGGGAGAGTTAAATGACTCATACGTCAAACTGGCAAAGCTCAAAGGCGAGTTCGTCTGGCATCATCACGCTAACGAAGATGAATTGTTTCTCGTCATCAAAGGCACTCTGGTCATCAAATTGCGCGATCAAGAGTTGACAATCCACGAAGGCGAATTCGTCATCATTCCCAAAGGCATCGAGCACTTGCCTGTCGCCCAGGAAGAAGTCCAGGTTTTATTGTTGGAGTCAAAGACCACGCTGAATACGGGGAATGTCCAAAACGAAAGAACGGTCGAAGCCGAATGGATTTGAGAAGTGTTGACACATTTTAAACACAAAGGACACGAGGGTCACGAAGTTAAAAAAAAGTCTTTCCCTTTGTGTACTTCGCGTCCGTCGTGTTTAAGTTTTTTTACTCGTCAGGAACTGAATAGATTTAATTATGCCGCAAAATGAATCCCGCACCGTTTGGTCTTCCGACTCAGGCGACTTGCGCAAGCAATCTGCGAACAAACCACCTGTCACATCCCAGCCGCCGGGTCAGCAGACTGCCTACCTGCATCGCGACTCCAAAGGCCGCGGCGGAAAGGGCGTGACGCTCATCAAAAACCTCGTGCTTTCTGAAGCCGATATGACTGCGCTGGCGAAGAAGATCAAGCAAGCCTGCGGCGTGGGCGGAACGGTCAAGGATGGCGTGATCGAGATTCAAGGCGAGAACCGCGAAAAGATCGCCGCTGTTTTGACCAAGCTGGGCTACAAGGTCAAACTGGCCGGCGGATAACCCTTTTAAATGTCATTGCGAGCCGCGTAGTTTGCGGCGTGGCAATCTCACGAAACCTTTTAACAGGAGATTGCTTCGTCGGATTTCGATATGCCGCTTCGCGGCTACTCAATCCTCCTCGCAACGACATCATGCTTTTTGCAAACTGAACTTATCTTTTCCAACGTTGTAGTTGCCATTGTGCTTCATCACCTGCTCCACCAGATCTTCGGGGATATCCACGTAGGTGATCTTATCATCAATGCGGATTTTCCCGATCACGTGTCCCGGGATATTGGCGTGAAACGCAATCGTGCCGACGATGTCGTTCGGGCGGATGCCGTTGGCTTTGCCCTTGTTCAACTTCATGCGGACCATGCCCTCTTCATGCGAAACGCGGCGCGACTTCCCGAACTCGCGTTTGATCGGGCCGCCGCGTGGTCCGCGCCCATAATCCTTTTCGAACTTGCGCGGCGCCTCGGCTTTGACATCCGCGATCTCGGCGATGGGACGCTGCTTCTCGTCGCCGCGCGCGATCTTGATTGCCGCGGCCGCGATGTTCAGCGGTTCAAAACCGGCTTCGATCAACTGCTGGACCATTTCGAGTTCGCGTTTGTATCGCCCGCGTCCCAGCCAGATTTTCATGTTCTCGAGGGTCTGCGTTTCGCGGTGACGGGTGATATCTTCGATGGTCGGAAGTTCCATCTTCGTGATGTTTTGTTTGGTCAGCGCTTCCACTTCGCGCAGGCGGTGTTTCTCGCGCGGCGAAAGCAGGGTGATGGCAATGCCGGTCTTGCCTGCGCGTCCCGTGCGCCCGATGCGGTGAATGTAGACCTCGGCATCGTCGGGAAGATGATAGTTGAAGACATGCGAAATGTCTTCGATATCGAGTCCGCGCGCCGCCACATCGGTCGCGACCAATACCTTGAGTTGGTTCGCCCGGAAGCGCCCCAGCACGCGTTCGCGCGCCTGCTGGTCGAGGTCGCCGTGGATGGCTTCGGCAGGGATGCCGCGCACCACCAATTCATTCGCCAGCTGGCTGGTTTCGGCGCGTGTGCGCGCAAAGATCAGCGCCGAGTGGATCGGTTCGATCTCGAACAGGCGCGTCAGTGCGTTGGTCTTGTCGTTTTCGTGGACAAGGTAATAGCGTTGTTCGGTCGTGGCCAGGGTCAGTGTAGCGCGTTTAATGGTGACCGCTTGCGGGTCGCGCATGAAGCGGCTGGCCAGCGTCCGGATGCGCTGGGGTAACGTCGCGCTGAACAGGGCGGTCTGGCGTTCGGTCGGGGTCTCGCTCAGGATCTTTTCCACGTCTTCGATGAAGCCCATGTTGAGCATTTCATCGGCTTCATCCAGCACGGCGGTGCGGACATGCTGGATGTTAAGCGCCTTGCGTTCGATCAGATCGAGCAAACGTCCCGGCGTGCCGACCACGATATCCACACCGCGGTTGAGTTGGCTGATCTGCGGGCCATAGGGTTGTCCGCCATAGACGGCCAGCACGCGCACGTTGAGATGCTTGCCATATTCGTTGATGGAATCGGCCACCTGCAGCGCCAGTTCGCGCGTGGGGGCCAGCACCAAGCCTTGCACATAGCGTTCATGTGTGAAGTTGTTGAGAATGGGGAAGGCAAAGGCCGCGGTCTTGCCGGTGCCGGTTTGCGCCTGGCCGATCACGTCCACGCCGGTCAGCATCAACGGGATCATGCCCGTTTGGATCGGCGTCGGCTCGGTGTAGCCAAGTTCAGTAATAGCCTGCATCAACTCCGGACGCAGGTTTAAGGAAGTAAAGTCGGTGGTCATCTTATCCTTTATAGTCTAACAGGTCTAACAAGTCTGACAAGTCGAACAGACCTGACCGGTCATGGCGCGACCTGATAGATTTGTGACATAAGGGATTGCTTCGATGACTCTATCCAGTTTCCTGCCAATCCAGACTCGTCTTTGCAGAAGAGTCCGCCCAACAAAAAAGCCCGAGCAATTGCGTCGGGCCATCATCAAAACAATTTCCCAGAACACGGTCTCTCTTCCTGGCGAAATTCGCAGGAGAGAGCGAGAAGAGTTTACCACACAAATGAGAGAATCAGAATCAAGTTACATGTTAAAATCAACCATCTCGATCGAATGGATCGTGCATGCCCCGAAAGGCGGAAAAGTCAAAGTGATTGCGCGGCATGAACGCGCCGGTACGGTCAGGATCGAATTGGAATTGAAATAAATAATAGACATTATCGGAAATAAGAAAATCATCCACAAAGAACACGAATTTTCACGAAAAGGCAGCTGAAATTTGTGTTCCTTCGTGAACTTCGTGGATAAAAAAAGTTAATTCCGATAAAGTCTAATTTTGGAGGGGCACGGCGGTTACACCTAGGATTTGGTCTGGCTGTGCCCCTGCTATTGCTACAAAATTCAAATACTTGTATACTCACTTTAACGCCGAAATTCTGTTTCACGGAGGGAAGAATGCAAATCAAGAAACTCATCGCTGCCGCGACGATTCTGCTCGCGGTTCTGCTCCTGGCAGGCTGCGCACCTGAGGCAACACCTGCCCCTTCTGCCCAACTGCCCAGGTCTGCGCCCGTACAGGCGGCACCTGCACCCACCGCTGCGCCCGCGGCCACAGCCGCCATCATCACGAACACGGGAAGTGCAAACGCAAGCGCCAATCCCGCTTCCAGCGACCACATGATCATCAAGAATGGGGATATCGAGTTATTGGTCAAAAACACGGATGTGGCCTTGGATGACGTCACACAGATCGTGGGGGATTCGCAGGGATACATCGTAAGTTCAAAAATGTCGTATCAGGATTACTACGGCACAAACTATAAATATGCCACCCTTACGATTGATGTCCCGGTGGACCAGTTCGAGAATGCCTTGCGCCGATTGCGGGGGCTGGCTATCCGCGTAACGAATGAAAACGAAACCGGGCAGGATGTGACCGATCAATATGTTGACCTGCAGGCACAGTTACAGAACCTGGAAGCGACCCGCGACCGGATCAAAGGCTTTCTTGACCAGGCCAAGACGGTGGATGACGCCCTCAAGATCAACCAACAGCTTTCCGATATCGAAGGTCAAATCGAGCAGATTCAGGGAAAGATAAACTATCTTTCAACCCGTTCGGCCTTCTCGACCATCACGATTACTCTTGACCCGGATCTGCCTACCATCGTGGCAACCCCCACGCCCACCTCGACGATCACCCCCACTCCTACGCTCGCGCCCATCCAACCACTTGGCTCATGGGACCCAGGCCGAACTACCCAGCAAGCCGCGCGCGCCCTGGTGGTCACCTACCGCGTCATCATTGAACTGTTGATCTGGGTCTTTATGGTGCTGGTTCCGATCCTTGCGCCGCCCATCCTGGTCATATGGCTGATCGTCTGGCTGGTACGACGGCGTTATAGAAAACCGGCCGCAAAATGATAAACAGAAGACCGCGAAATACAGCACATTTTCGCGGTCTTCGACACCCCATTTTAGATCTTCAACCGCCACAAGGGGAATGATTCCTCGGTTGCGACTACGCGGCTTTAACGATACATACCACCGGGCAGACCGAGACACATTGCGGTGAATCGTAATGGCCTTCACATTCGACGCAGGTGGTCTGATCAATCACGTAGAGTACGCCATCGCCTTCACTGATCGATTCGGTCGGGCATTCGGGAATGCATGCGCCGCAGGCGATGCAGTCTTCATTAATTTTCATGGTCATAGCATTTTCTCCAAAAGTAATTTTGCTATAAGTTAATTCATCTCAGGAGGGTCGTCAAATGACGAATGTCCAATATTTGAACGAATTTGTCATAAATACAAAATAAACAGCGGGCAATCGGGGATAGATGCCCGTTACGGGAGAGATGGCCTACAGCCATTTCGCAATAAAGATAGTACAATCAGTGCCGACCAGCCCGCAAAACCATCCCGAACGGACAATTAACCCTCTAAAAAATGACGAAGATGCCAAATTTTTCCACAGTCATACCATCCATAAAAACGTGGATCGCTTCCCATGTCAAGGCACCCATCCGAAATAAAGCGATCGTTTTAATCCTGCTGCTCGGCCTACTGCAAAGCGTACTCTTTGCTTTGGTCGTCCCGCCCTGGTGGCACTATGATGAACCGGGGCATTTCGAATATGCGTGGCTGGCAGCCAACCTGCCGGCCTGGCCCGAGGTCGGGCAATATAGCCAGGCAATGCGCGTGGAAATGGCGAATTCACTGGAACAGTACGGATGGTACAAGGCCCGGCTGGAAAACCCCGACCTTTCGGGAGCGGGACCGATCCCAATCGGGGTGCTGCAAGTAGGCGGCGAACCCGCGTATTATTTTCTGGCTTCCCTGCCATTAAGACTAATGCACCAGACCGATATCCTGGCCCAATATTTCGCGGCGAGGGCAGTCTCGATCCTTCTATACCTGTTGATCCTGCTGGCGGCCTGGTACGCGCTGGGTGAAATCGTCGCGGAGGATCATCCTCTGCGCTGGATGGTGCCTGCATTTTTGGCGCTGCTCCCGGCCTTTGTGGATGTGATGACGGCCGTCAACAACGATGTGGCCGCGGTACTGGCCGCCACGCTCTTTCTGTGGGCGAGCCTCAAATTAATCAAAAAAGGATTTTCGATCGGAAGGCTGATCTTTATGGCAGCCACGCTGGGCTTTTGCTACCTAAGCAAAAATACCGCCTTGTTCACCTTTGCGCTGGCGCCCTTCGTCCTAATCTTCAGCCTGCTGCGCGGACGATTCACCTGGGCGGTCATCGGCATCAGTGTGCTGGGCGTGATCATTGCACCGTTTGCCCTGCTGGAAGGCGGAACGGCCACGGGATGGTATCAAGGTCCTGCACAAGCCGCGCCGCTTCGAATCGCATCCGCCAACGCTCCGGCGGGAAAATATGTTTTCCAGATAGACCCATCCAAGGCAAACGCTTCCGGCCAGTTATTACAGAGCCTCACGCCGGATGTAGTCAAATCCCTACGAGGCCGATACACAACGCTGGGCGCCTGGCTCTGGGCAAATCAAACCACCCAAATCTATTCACCCCATATTCTATTTGCAACCAACAACAACGGCACAGAGAAGGGAAGTGTAAGCAACTCTCCTCAAACGCCCCTAGTACTCGGTACAGAACCGACATTTTACCGATTCGTCATCCGCGTGCCGGAGGATGCCGTTTATGCCACGATATCCATTCCATATTTCGTTCCATCCGCCAACAGCAAGATATTTGTCGACGGCCTGGTCCTAGCAGCGGGGGAACACGGGACTACAGCACCCCATTTCAACGAGGCGGGTAGTGCAAAAGGAACGTGGGACGGCCGCGAATTCCAAAACCTGATCCGAAACAGTTCTGCAGAGCAAAACGGCCTGCGATTCCGGCCATGGATCGGAGAAAAGCTTAATACCAAATTATCCAGCCTGTTCAACCTGCCGTTCATCTTGGAAACATTTTTGGATTGGCGGGGAAGCGGCTGGTATTACATCAGTACAGCCGGAAACCTGTTCCGAACATTTTGGGCCAGCCTGGCTGCGAACAAGGTGCTGGTTCCTTCCGCACCCGGTTACTTCCTAGCGCTGCTCACACTTTTGGGAATCGCAGGCACGGGCCGGATACTTTGGCTAAAGCGAAAAAGCATACGATGGGATATGGTCTTCCTGCTCGGCCTGTCCATTTTATTACCATGGGCATTGGCCCTCGTCAGAGGAGTATCCGGTGTGCTCACGGGATCTCCCGTAATCAGCTGGACGCGCTACGCAGACACCGCCATCCTTCCCACGGCGTTGATGCTGTGCGCGGGGTGGTGGAGTTGGCTGGAGCTTATGAAACGTAGATGGATGTTCTCCGACATCACCTTGAACGCAATTTTTGGAGGAGGAATGGCCGGAATCTCGATCCTGGCCCTGGTAGACGGGATCCAATTTTTTCATCCAGAATGGTGGGGAAGCTGGGCCTCGCTGGTCTTCCTGCTGATCGTTCAAGCGGCCGCCATACGGCTTATCATTCACGGAAAAGCCAGACTTAATCCCTGATCCATCCAATTGAATCCTCATGAAGATCCTCGGCGTCCCCGTGCAAGCCACCAGCTATCAAGCGGCCATTGCACAAATCATGGCCTGGGCAGAAAAGAATGAAAGCCGGTATGTATGTGCGGCGAACGTCCATATGGTCATGGAGGCGCATGATTCGCCGGAATTCATGGAAGTTGTAAACCAGGCAGATTTAGTCACGCCGGACGGGATGCCACTGGTGTGGGCCATGCGCCGACTGGGCGTCCCGAAGCAGGAACGCGTTTACGGGCCCGACCTAGCCATCCAATTGATCGAGGCTGCGGCAAAGAATTCCATGCCAATCGGCTTCTATGGAAGTTCCCCGGAGGTACTGGAGCGCCTAGTCAACAATATCAGAAAAGAGTATCCTTCCGCAAAGATCGCGTACTCGTTCAGCCCGCCCTTCCGCCCCACTTCCAGCGAGGAAGATGCGCAGATCATCCAAGAGATCAATGCCTCCGGAGCGCGGATACTGCTGGTTGGGTTGGGATGTCCCAAACAGGAAGAGTGGATGGCCCAACACAAGGACAAGATCGAGGCGGTGATGGTCGGAGTGGGAGCCGCTTTTGACTTCCACGCGGGAGCCAAGCCGCAAGCGCCAGCCTGGATGCAAAAACGAGGAATGGAATGGCTTTACCGCCTAACCCACGAACCCCGCCGCCTATGGAAGCGGTACCTGTATCATAACCCGCGGTTCATCGTACTGGTTTTAGGCCAGATCTTTCTTTGGGATCCTGGTCTAAAGAAAAAAAATTAACACGAAGGACACCAAGGGAAAAAGATACTTGATTTTTGGAGCGTCGCTCTTCCCTATTGAGCTTTTGAAAGAGACCAATCGGAGCTTTTGCCACAGGAATAACCATCCATGCTCAGAAGATTTTCCGCCAACTTTGCAGTGTTTTCCATTTTTATGGACCTGCTCATCATCCCCATCATGCTCCGGCTGGTCATCGCGATCCGCCCCTTATTGAATCCCCTGCCTTTTATTACACCCATCCAGGAAATCACCAACCTGCCCGTCATCATCTACATCCTTTTCTCCGTGCTATGGGTATCCATCTTTGCAACTTTTTCCGTCTATGATGGAAGGCGCAACATACGCGTGGCGGACGAGTTTGCCAGCCTGACGCAAGGCAGCATCGTGGCCGCGATCAGCATGGCCGGCATCCTGTATTTTACATTCCGCGAGGTATCCAGAGCTTTATTCATCATCTTTGTTGTTTCCGCGTTCCTGGCCATGATCCTGTGGCGCTCGGCCGCCCGGTTTTATTTTCGAACGGTGCGAGAGGGACTGGCAAAACCGCAGCGCGTCCTGATCGCAGGCGCAGGCCTCGTGGGACACGACATGCAAGCAAAGCTACTGGAACACAAGGATCTCAACCTGCATTTCATCGGGTTCCTGGATGACGATGCGGAGAAACGCCAGAAGGAGCCGGAGCTTATTTTGGGATCACTGGCTGAGGCACGTACCGTGATCGAAAATCATCAAGTTGACGACCTGGTGATCGCCCTGCCACTAAGAGCCTATGACCGCACCAACCACCTGGTGGCCGACCTCTTCGACCTGCCCGTTAAAGTATGGGTCATCCCGGATTATTTTTCCATCGCCCTACACCAGGCCGTGGTGGAAGATTTCGCCAGCATTCCCATGCTCGACCTGCGCGCTCCGGCGCTGGATGAATACCAACGAATGCTCAAGAGGGGATTCGACATCATCATGACCATCCTGCTGCTGATCCCGTTCCTGCCGGCCATGATCGTGATCGGACTGCTGGTGCTGCTGATCGATGGATGGCCGATCCTGTTCTTCCAAAAGCGCGTGGGCGAAAATGGCAGGATGTTCAACTTCATCAAGTTCCGAACCATGCGGCGAGATGCGGAACTATTGAAGAAAGAAGCCGAGTTCCTGGATGAGGAGGGGAACCTGATCCACAAAAGGCCGGATGACCCGAGAATCACGCCATTGGGGAAATTTCTGCGCCATTTCAGCCTGGACGAACTGCCGCAATTCTTCAACATCCTGGCGGGGAATATGAGTCTGGTGGGACCGCGTCCGGAACTGCCGGAACTAGTGGAGAAGTACCAGCCCTGGCAACGCCAGCGCTTTGCCGTCCCACAGGGACTGACGGGCTGGTGGCAAATCCACGGGCGAAGCGACAAGCCGATGCACTTGCACACCGAGGACGATCTCTATTATGTGAACCATTATTCGATCTGGCTGGATATCGAGATCTGCGTTAAAACGTTGTGGATCGTTATGAGAGGCAAGGGAGCGTATTGAGTTGAACTCCAGACGTGATTTCGGACAAGCGATTTTTCATCCACAGATTTTACGGATTTCACCGATTAGAAAAATTCGTGCAAGTAAGTGTAATCCGTGGCAAAGAGGGAAATAGATTAAATACGAAGGACACAAAGGCAATGGGAATCGGGATTCGAGAATCGAGAGTCGGGAAATAGTTCATGGAGCATGGGTGGAACGGAGGATGGGAAATGGTAATTGGCGAATGGGGAGGAGAGAGTTATATTTTTTCGGCCAGAATTGTGACCGGCGATCCCAACCCACGCAATAAACCCATGGCCGCCAGCACACGCTCTGAATTAGCAGTAAAACGAGGTGAACCAATCCATTTATGAAACGCAATCGGCAATACAAACTGGCGATCCATTTTAACCACTTCAAAACCATTGGCATGCAATACCGAGCGTACCGCCCCGGTGCGGAGCACATGATAGGCTTCCACGCGGCGGCCAGCAAGCTGGGCAGCTTTACGGGAAGCCGTTTGCAAAGCGGCAAAACTTACCGGCGGCGGATAATCAAAGACGAGGCGCCGGCGCGCCACACGGCACATTTCCGCAAGGCAGCGACGCCAATCGGGAGTATGCATCAACATGCGCAGGCTGACCACCACATCAAATGATCGATCCGCAAAAGGCAAGGCATGAGCATCGCCGGGCAGAAAAACCACCGCGAGGCCGTTTTCCGCCAAGTGCCTGCCCGCCACCTTAAGCATCTCACGCGAAGCATCCACACCTGTGACGCGTACGCCGCCCTGCGTCATTGCAAAGGCGGCACGGCCCGTGCCCGTACCCACATCAAGCGCAGTGAGAGGACGCGGATCACCAAGGAAATCCAACAGAACGCGTTCCTGCATCTCGACAATCAAGCGGCCAACCGGCCCACCAAAATGAGAATCATCGAATTGCCCGGCAATTGCCGAGTCAGCATAGATACTATAACTATAATGGGCGTTTTTTCCGGATCGGTTCATTTTAGCGATTCAAGTTTTCACTGCATGTACGGAGGATGGCCTCATATTGTTCCGCGACGCGCATCCACGTAAATGATTGTTCGACCCTGCGACGCGCGGCAAAGCCCATCTGCGCGCGCAAGCCCGCATCCATCAAAAGATTCCTGAGCGATTCCCGAAGCGCATCCACATCCTCGGCCGGGACCAACCTGCCGGTTTCGCCAACCACCAGCTCTTCATTACCTGCGATCTCGGTCGCAATCACCGGCAAGCCGCTGGACATGGCTTCCAGGACGGCGTTCGGCATACCCTCATGCCGCGATGGAAACAGAAACAGGTTGGCGGAGGCATATTCACTCTTTATCTGTTCCGTCGAAAGCCAACCCGCAAAATGAATGCGAGGCCGGAGGCCATATTCCTCCGACATGGCCTGTAACATGGGCATTAGCGGCCCATCACCGGCAATCGTCCACGTCCATTCCAAATCCTTCAACCCGGACAAGGCACAGAGCGCCAGGTCGAAGCCCTTTTGATGCACCACGCGTCCCACCGAGAGAATATGAGGCGGCGACCACGCGCGATGAGCGACCGTAAATTGATCCAAATCCACGCCATTTGGAACAACGGGAATGGCATAGCGGGAATCAAAGGCAAGGGCAAGCTTTCGCAGCCCATTGCTGTTGGCAACAATCGAAGAGGCGTTTTTCCAGATGATATGCAAGAATGGGGCAGAGAGTTTGTGATAGAGGCGGAAATCATAAGGACGAAAGCCGGGGACGTCCCCGCCGCGCAAGGAAACGACGTACGGAATTTTATAGATCCACTTCAAAAACAAGGCCACAGCGCCCGAAGGCAAGCCAAAAAAGGCCAAGGTGACATCCGGGCGGAACCGGCCGAGCAGGCTTAAAGCCCGAAAGGAGGAGAAGAAAATAAACGAGATTTGCTCGAAGGCGTTCGAGCGGTCCATCTTGCGGCGCAAGGTTGACAAGCGAACGATCCTGACCCCGGCGCGTGTTTCTTCAAAAGGCAAACCATCCCAATGCGAGGTCAGAACCAGGACTTCATGCCCGCGTTGAACAAGGCCGCGGGCGAGGTTCGAACCGGCATTGCCCGCCCCGCCGCCGATGGGAGGATATTCGCTGTTGATAAGCAGAATCTTCATATCATGCGACGGGCTTTTTGAGATAGAAGACGTTGAGAAAACACCAGTTGGGATAGCCCAGCAAACGGTTATAGATCCCGTGCAACCAAATCACATTGGAGGGCATGATCACCGTAAAGATCGAAATGACAGGAAAGGTCGGGAAAACGCCCCTGCGCCGGGTAATTCGAAAATGTTTTTTCAGCATCTTGATATATTCGCCCGCAGGTCGGTCGCCGGGGTGGCGGTCAATGCCGGAGGTGCGAACCAACTTGCCGGTAAAAAAGAAGGAAATGCGCGAAGCCAGATGGGCGAGATTCGGGACGCTGATCAAGGCCAGCCCGCCGGGTTTGAGGATGCGCGCAAACTCAGCGATGGCTTTTTCCTGATCCGAGAAAATCAAGTGTTCGATCACGTCCGTACAGATAATGACATCGGCGGAGTTATCGGCAAGCCCTGAATTCAAGAAATTGCGCTGAAGGATAAACTCGGACGAATAATTCAGATCCATGCCGCTGATCTGATAACCCGCCTGGCGATATTCATTGACCAGCACGCCCTCGCCACAGCCCATATCGTAAATGACCTGATCCCTGGAGCATGAATTCAAGAACTTGCGCGCCAAGGCCATCTTCTGCAAATAGACCGGCAGATAGGGCCAGTCTTTTTCGGGATGGATATGATAGTCGCCGCGGTGGGCATATTCGCCAGAACGTTTCACGATGAGCCTCGAAAGAAAATATTAGTCATTCACCTTACGCAGTTTTACCACGGAGCGCACAGAGATCACGGAGAAATTCTCTTTAATAGTCTTTGTGAACTTCGCATCACAGACAAAACACCGGGGTTCACAACCACCTAGGCGCAATTCAGCGCGCCCCTACAAAAACGCAATGCCATTTAGGGACAGGATTCCGTCCCAACCGTGCGGGGAGCATAAACCTGAAGATTATTGCTTTGCAAACCCAGAACCGGTTGGTATTCGCACAGGATGGGAGCCGCGATATATTGATTCCAGGCGTTATTCTCCTCCGAGAAGGCCTCGCCGGTTTTCACGCCAGTATTCAACTTGCGGGAAACGATCAACGCAAAGCGATGCCGATGAAGATCGGAGTAAAACGCGGATAGCGCAGGAGTGTTATGCGACATGGCGATTTCCATCAGGGCCACGAGTTCATCATCAGGGACGAGCGGCACGGCGCGGATGGAATCGAAGGCAAGCAATTGACGCTCCGAGATAAAGAGGACCTGGCCTCCCTGGGCAGTGACGGGAGCGACCGCGGCCTGCAAAGCTTTTATATCGGCCTGAGACTGACGCGGATTATAAGCCGCCCACTGACCGACATAATCGAGAGGAAAGACAAAGGGCATGAGGAGGGCCAGAACAAGCACAGGCCACGGGATGAGGCCCCAGTCAGCGCGCCCCGATTCAGGCCGGACACGATCCGCAAAAAAGTAAACGGCGATGACCATCAAGAGAACTTCATAGGCGTCCATGTCGTGCAAGTCGGCACCGCCGCCGATCTTGACACTGACCGCCAAACAGCCGACGAACAAAACCAGCAAGATCAATCCCAAACTGATGACACGGAGCGGATGCAGACTGGCGAGGCGGCCACGCAAAGCGAACCAAAGTCCGAGCCACAAGGGAAGCGAAAGCAGAATGATCCCGGGCAGGATGCCAAGCGGAAAGGCCGGGCTGGGAAGCAAGCGATTCCACAGCAAGGGCGAACTTAAACTGGAACGAAAGGCGCTGAGATCCTGAACACCGGATATGTGCACATAAAACTGCTGACCTGCCAAGGCGCTGAGCAAGCCAAGCACGCCCCAGGCCAGCGGTTTCGCCAAATATTGAAAGATGTTTTTAGCTTCAGATACCGGCTGTTCAAGCAGAACCAAAGCCGCGGCCAGCGCGGCCGGCACGGGATACCAATTCACGCCGCTCATGCCCGCCCAAAACGAGGCCACCAGGACGGCAATCAACGAGCGCCAGGGATGTTTAAGCTCCACACCCCAGAGGACCAGGATGACACAAACCTGCAAATAGTAATACACGGGGCCTTGCAAAAGATAGATAAAACTCCAGCCAGCGACCCACAAAGCCAAGGCTTTACCGCCAAGATGCAAGCGGCGCACAAGAAGCCACGAGGAAAGAGCGGTGATCCCAATCCATAAGAAAAGCGCCTGCCAGAGGCGATGCGCCCAGAGCGGAAGCCCATGAATCAAATACGGAATCGCCATGAGGATATAGCGCGTGGCGTGCCAGGGAGAAAGCGGAACCTTGATCCCATACAAGGATTGACTCACCCATAATGAACCGTAATAAAAGCGGCTGGTCTCAGAATAACTGATGGAAAATGGATCGGCGTTGACCAGACTCAGGTTCGCATAAATTTGATACGAAACGGCCTGGATCAAAACCACGGAGGCGAAGGAGCCTGCCCAAGAAGAGGAGGTCGATCCTTTCCAGAGCAGGATTTGAAGCAAGCTTATCCACCAGAAGACCCAAAACAGCGGGAAAAAACCGGGCAGGGTCTTGCCAAAAACAACCAGCTTAACGAAAGGGGGAACAAAGGCCAAGGCAAGCAAGGGAAGGAAAGCCAGAACACGCCAAGCCGAATTGAATTTTAGGCTGTCAAGCCTCTGAAAGAAATTCCCCAACTTCCCGGTTTGCAGAGCATAAAACAAGAAGGCGCTGACCATGATTGTGATGAGGCAGGCGAGAAATAGAATCGTCCATTTGGAATGCCAGAGGGAAACGTCCATGGCAGAGACGCGCACGAACGTTTGAACGAAGGCAGCAAGCCCGATCAAGAATCCCAAGCCAAACCAAGTCTGCCAGAAGGTCTTCGATGAGATCGGCTTCATCATCAATTTTTAGACCCAGGTTCGCGCTCGAGATCCATAGCGGAGAGAATAGCCGGAAGATAGACCGCGCCGGGCAAACTGGCAATCATATAGAAAACGCGGATCAAGACTGCCAGGGTCAGGGCGACCGCCGTGCTAATCCCGCCCACCCGGGAAAAGAGAAAGGTCAACGAAAGTTCCTGAACGCCAAAGCCATTGATGGAAATCGGGATCAGCGTGACAAAATAGGCGATGCTCCACAAACCGACGATCAACAAAAAAGACATATGCCCGCCGAGCGCGGAAACCAGAACCGCAATCGCCAGGCAGGTGAAAAGAACATGTCCCCAGGTGCAGACCAAGGCCGCCACCAAGGCCCAGGGTTTCCGAAGCCAGAGTGAAAAGGTCTGCAAGGTGCGCTTGATGAAGTCCCAGCCTTTTTGAAAGATAGGCGGCAGCGCGAGCGTCGAGACGGCAGAAGCCGGCACAAGAACATGCCAGGCAGGAATCAAGCCGAAGGGCAAAACAAAAAGCATGGAGAACGCGCCAATCAAGCGATCGGCAACCAAAGAGGCGAGGCTGACGGCGCGGTCATAACCCATTTGCATGGCGCCCGCCAAGCGAACCACATCACCGCCAATGGTGGTCGGTAAAAAGTTGGATGAGAACAAACCGGTAAAGGTGAGGGCGAGAGCCTCGGAAAAGGAAACGCGGACTCCCCCGGAGCGAAGAAGGATGTACCAGCGAGTGATGACACAAAAACGGGAAAGCAGAATAAAGAGGAAGGCCAACAGGATTTGCAAGAAGGAAATCTGTTTGAAGGCGGCCATGATCTCATCCCAGCCCTGGCCGCGCACCAGCAGAACGATCAGGCCAATAGCAAGAAGAGTGCCAATGAAGCGAAGAAGAAAACGACGGTTATCCGAAAGCCAATCCGTCACTTGCGTTCCTTCTTTCCTTCGATGACGGTACGCACGGTATAGGTGGGCTTATGCTGGGATTCGTGATAGGTACGAACGAGAAGCTCGGCAATCAGGCCCATGAGAATGGATTGAAAGCCGAGGATCAAGAACATAATAGCGAGGGGCAGAAGCGGCGAGGCCGTGACAGAAGTGCTTTCAAGGATCTTGCGAGCCGCAAGATAGGCAAGGGTGACAAGGCTGGCGAACATCAAGACGATGCCCGTACCGCCAAACAAACGAATGGGTTTATTGCCATAGCTCAAAAGGAATTTGACGGTGACCAAGTCAAGCACCACTTTCATCGTCCGCTCCAAACCATATTTGGCCTTTCCATGAAGGCGCGGATGGTGATGGACAGGAAGCTCGGCGATGCGCGCACCGACTGAATGAGCAAAGACCGGAATAAAACGATGCGTCTCACCGTATAGATGAAATTCATCCAGCACTTCCCGGCGATAAGCTTTGAGGGTACAGCCGTAATCATGCAGATGGACACCGGTCACCCACGAGATCAGGCTGTTGGCCATGACCGAAGGCAGGGTGCGGGTGAGGTTGTCCTTGCGATCCTTGCGCCAGCCGCTGACCACATCATAGCCTTCATCGAGTTTGGATAACAACATGGGGATATCGGCAGGGTCGTTTTGCAGATCGGCATCCAATAAAATAATCACTTCCCCTTTGGCGTAATCAATGCCAGCGGCGATGGCGGCAGTCTGTCCAAAGTTGCGGCGAAAGACAACCACGCGCACATGCTTATCCTGCTGCGCCAGTTTCCGCAACACTTCCAGACTTTTGTCGCGGCTCCCGTCGTCAATGAAGATCACCTCCCAGGTTTTCTTCAACGACTTCATGGCGTCCGTGACCGCGTCAAAAAGAAGCGGCAGGTTTTCCTCTTCGTTATAGACAGGAATGACGAGAGAAAGATAAGGCACAGAATCTCCTAGGAGAGAAATTTGAAATCAGCCACAGATAAATACAGATGAACGCTGATAGAAGATAAACAATTATGGACGGTAAAAAACCTCTAATTGCGGGCGAGCGGTTTCAAGCGCTCCATATCCGCATCCACCATCAACTGCACCAACTGCCCGAAATTCATAGTTGGCTCCCAGCCCAGAACACTGCCCGCCTTGTGCGGGTCAGAGACAAGCAAATCCACTTCCGCCGGACGATAATACAACGTATCCTGAACAACATATTGATTGTAATCCAGTCCCACGCGGCTGAAGGCCAGCTCGCAAAACTCACGAACGGAATGGGTCTCACCCGTGCCGACCACGTAATTATCGGGCTGATCCTGCTGGAGCATCAGCCACATGGCCTTAACATAGTCACCCGCAAAACCCCAGTCGCGGCGCGATTCCAAATTGCCGAGACGCAGTTCCCGGCTCAAGCCCAACTTGATGCGCACTGCGCCATCCGAAACCTTGCGCGTGACAAATTCAAGACCACGGCGCGGGCTTTCGTGATTGAAGAGGATGCCGGAAACCGAGAACAAGTTAAAGGATTCGCGGTAATTGACGGTGATCCAATGACCGTAGGTCTTGGCGACGCCATAGGGACTGCGGGGATAAAAGGGGGTGGTTTCCTTCTGCGGAACCTCCAGCACCTTACCGAACATCTCGCTGGAGGAGGCTTGATAAAATTTGATCTTCGGATTGATGAAACGGATGGCTTCCAAAAGACGCGTGACGCCGAGGGCGGTCACATCGCCGGTCAGAACCGGTTGATTCCAGGAGGTGGGCACGAAGGATTGAGCGGCCAGATTGTAGATCTCATCCGGCTTATATTCCTCGAGCATGGAAAGCAAAGAACCCTGATCGGTCAGATCACCCTGAACGATCGTGATATCATCCAAAAGATGCTGAATGCGTTCATAGGTCACGGTGCTGGCGCGGCGCGCCATGCCAATGACGCGATACCCCTTGGAAAGCAATAATTCGGCAAGATACGAACCATCCTGTCCGGTAATTCCCGTAATAAGGGCAGTGGACATCCAATCTCCTCTTTAGATGCGTTCAAAATTCAACAGTTGAATTATACCGCACTCGGTATTATATAAACCCTGTCATGGGCATGTCAAGCAGATTTTGAGACGGCACGGCGATCCCAAAGCCAGCCCCCCGCAATAATGGCAAGACTGACCAGGACGATCAAGCCGATCATCAGGAAGAACGGGATCTGCCTGCCGAAGTGATAATAACGACTGGCATACCATTGCAAGAAGATCAGCACCGCCAGCACTTCGACGGCGACGATGCGCGGCAGCCAGGCATCACGGTGGGCGCGCCACCAAATCCAGGCATAGGCAGAGGCCAGCGCCTGAAAGGCAAGCAGCCAGAGGCGATAACGGGGATTGTCCCACTGGTCACCGCCGCCGCGAATGGAACAAACCAGAACCCACAGCCAGGAAGCAGACACGATCCATAACCAAAGGCGGCGTTCCGGACCGGGAGGCGTGCGCCAAGCCGCGATGAAACTGTAAATCATGAAAGGCAAAAGCAAATACCAGCCCAAGGCACGGGAAATCCCGATGATGCGCCAGGTCAAGGTGGACGGGTCGGTGAAGGCAGCCGGCAGAACCGGCTGTAATAACCCATAACCAATCGCAAACAACAATTGTTCGCTGGTGTTCATCTTTTTAAAAAGCGATTGAATCCAACCCGAGCCGCGTTCGAGGCGATAGGTATCCCACTTGGCAGCAGCGCGGAACCAATCCAGAACCACGCCGAGCGGAGATTGAGCGCCAAAATCGTTGTTGCGATTCAGACCCCATGCAAGGACAAACAAGGCGAGAACAAAAATCACGGCGAGGGCAACCAGCGCCTGCCAGGGAATGCTTTTGTGGCCGCCGCGCACGTAGATCCAGACGGCAAAGACCAGCAAGGTCACCAAGGCAACGGCAGGATTGACGAGCAACATGCCAATCAAGCCGACAGCCATCCAAAGCCAAGCGCTTCGACCCTTCGATACTCCCTTTGGTCGCAGGGCAGCGCTGCTGGCTTCGACAGGCTCAACACCCGCGCCGCCCTGTTTTAGCCAAAGGGCAAAGCCCCAGAGCGACATGGCGATAAAGGTAAGCAGAAACGGCTCACGCATTTGAGCGCCGCCGGTAAGGATCGATTCGGGATAAAGGACAAAGAGCCAACAGGCAACGACAGCCAGTTTCTCATCCCAAAGAAGACGCGTGGCTTTATACAGGAAAGGCACACCGAGAGCGGCAACCAGGGAGGCGAGCAGGATAATCAACAAGGGACGCTGGGCATCCGGCGAAAGGTAACGATAGGTAAAGGCGCTGAAAGCCAACAGGCCGCCGTATTGGTCGGTGTAATAGCTTCTATCGAAGGCGGTCCATAAGGGCTTGCCGGAACTTGCTAATTGCCAGGCTTGATCGTCACGGCGATGGGCATCGGTGAAGACATAACCGGCCTTGTCATCGGGTGTGTTATGACCGTTGATGGGCAGGGCAATGTAAACGGCGACACCTGCGGCGAGACGAAGAAGAAGGGCGAGGCCGATCATCCAGGCAAGAGTACGCGGCGCGTTTCTGCTGTGGTCTGCGACAGGCTCAGAGCTATTCTCAGCACAAGCCCAACGCCAAGAGGCGACCAGAGCAAGCAAGCCGAGGATGAAGAGGGCGGAGAAACCCAGCCATCCAATCCACCAGGCGCCGGGCTGTATGGCTGAGAGCGCGGCACCAAGGGCAAGGGAGACAGGAAGGATAAAGAGCAAGTCCTTTAGGGAAAGTATTCTAGGTTGCATAACGGGGATATTCTACCCTACATGATTTGAGGCTAGAGTAGAGGTTTAAAACGATGAATTAAACTTCCCCGAAGGGACAAGGATATTGTATCCAGATAAAGGAGGGCAGTATTGCACCAGCGAACAATAAAAAAATCCCAAGAGGTTGATCCTTGGGATTTTCACTGCCATGCTATAATCAGAACTAATAGGTTTCAGAGTCTTCCATAACCATTCGGATTTGTCGCACTTCTTTGCTGCCGAAATGCGAGATATATGAGCTATCGGGCATATAGTTTGTGACAAGAACTTCTTTGTTTATCACGCGTTCCCGGCCTTCTTTTTTGGCCTTCATGCCTGAGGTAGATTGAACAGGGATAACATATTTTTCTGGATAAAGTTCCCGGATTTGAGGAATATCATAAGAGGATAAAATCCACTTACATTCCGCTTTATGAAGACGTTTCGCCAGTTCTCGATGCTCTTCCCAATCCCGCATGTTATGGGCATAATTAACCCCGTTATCAGGATATGGCGGGTCAATATACATCACAGAGTTGGCACGGTCGTAACGGTCAATGCAAACTCTCCAATCAAGATTTTCAATGATGACCGTTTTGAGTCTATCATAGACAGGAGTAATGCGCTCTTTCAAAGTTTTCAATGCGCCGATCAAACGATTGCCATGTCCGCCATCTGAAATGCTGGTTTGAAAACGCGGATATTTCAACTCGCCGCCCCAACCAGCCATGATCAAGTAGTAAAAGCGATGAGCACGTTGTATATCGGTAAGCGTTTCTGCATCCAATGAGGCTAATCGTTCAAATTCAGCACGAGAGACAAGTTCTAACTCAAATGACTGAATGAATTCTTCAGGTTTTTGCTTGATCACGCGAAAGAAGGTAACAAGTTCCTGGTCAATGTCATTAATCACTTCGACATCGCTTGGCGGCTTCCCAAACAATACCCAAGCGGCTCCCGCAAAAGGTTCAACATAGCATGTGTGTTTGGGCAAGAGCGATATGATTTGCTTGCGGAGGCGCGATTTACCGCCAACCCACTTAAAAGGGCTGTTGACCATCTCATGTTCACCAATAGTCGATGCCATAAAGTAATTGTCCTTTGTCTCTACTAGAGACATTTTATCATACTCTTTTCTACCTGTCAATGAAATTTTCGATATGAAACGATTTGGCGAAAAACTCCGCGTATTACGAACGAGTAGAGAGATGACTCTGAAGGAACTTGCTTACGCCTTGGGACTCACCGCACATGGCTATATCAGTGAAATCGAAGCAGGAAAGAAAAAGCCAACTGCTGATTTTGTTTTGAAAGTTGCCCGTTATTTCAAGATTACGACCGATGAGCTTTTGAAAGACGAACTTGAAGTAGGCAGAAAATGACAGTACCCTTTATCCATAGAAATCCGACAAAAAAAGAATTTGAGCGTTTCCGCTTGATACTGAGCACTTATCAGGATGGAAGCGGGCAGCAAGCCGCAAAGGACCTACAAACTTTGCCTGGCTGGCGGGATTTTGAACGATCGGCTGCTCTTGCGTTTGGTGGCATAGCACAAGAAAGCAAATTCATTTTCGATGTTCTTATTCCTGATCCAAAACGAAAAGATGTCTATTTTGGTCTCTCATGTAAAATGCGCCGGACATTGAATGATACGAGGCGAACAGGCCGAGTAACGCTTGAACTATCCAATTCTTCCGGTACGTTTTGGGAACAGTTAGGACAAATTGGAATTAACCAACAAAATTACAAAGGCAAGCCGCTTGAAGTCGCTCAAGCGCTACTTGCTCAAGAAAAAGAATGGCATGATTCAGCGGGACTTGATAGAGACGGCGCTGTGGATTTAGATCGAAGCTTCTATTTAGCTCTTTCCTGGAACACTCAAGGCGAATATCAGCTGTTTAAATTTTCCCTTCAGTTACCAAGTCCTACTCAATTAACTTGGGACTTCCCCATGGTTAAAAATAATGGAGAAGAAAGACATGGCCGCCGCTTACGCGGCCAAGATCAATATGGAACTCTTTTTGAGTGGTACGGCGAATCTGGCGGACAGTTGAAATATTATCCATTAGTGGAAAATGCGCTTTGGAAATCAGAAGTTTTCAATCTTGAACCATTGCCTAAAAACTGGCAGGCAAAACACGGTATCCTGAAAAAAGCAAAAGATTATTTTCCAGATCGCTGGAATAATCTGATTTAAAACATTTCAATATTCCACCTACCAATTCATCTGCAAGTTTGCTTGCTAAAATCCATCCAATATATGGCGGGCGCAGGCAATCCAGGTATAGTTTTCCACAGCAGTGCGGTGTTCAATACAAACAAAACCATTTCCCCCCACTTCAGTAATACGACTATAATCCATGCGGGATGGGTATTGAAGCGCCCCAGTCCGAAAAGATTACGCTGGAAACAAAGCACCAGGAAAATAAATCCATGACATCCAACGCCAACCACGCACCGCGCACCAAAGTAAACCTATTAATGCTGGCATACATCGCTTTTGTTACGCTGGGACTGCCGAGCGGCCTATTAGGCGTGGCATGGCCCACCATGCGGAAAGATTTTGCGTTACCGCTGGACGCGATGGGGTTCCTGCTTGTTTCCTCCACCGTGGGATACATGCTCTCAAGCTTTTTTATCGCCCGACTGATTAACCGTTTTGGGATCGGTCCGCTACTGATATGTTCCAGCCTGTTCTCCGCCATCGCCTCGTTCGGCTACACCATTGCACCCGCATGGAGCGTGATCATCGCCCTGGGTGTGCTTGGCGGATTTGGGTCGGGAGTGATGGATGCAGGGCTCAATACCTACCTGGCTGCCGAATACAATCAGGGCCAGATGCAGTGGCTGCATGCCAGTTTTGGCATGGGCGCCACGATTGGCCCAATCATGATGACCGCGGGACTGGCTCGATTTGCATCCTGGCGACCCGGATATATCTTCGTCGGCAGCGTGATGGTGCTGATGACGGCCTGTTTTTTGTTCACCCTTTCCGCCTGGAAACGGCCCCAAAAACCATCCGTTGAAACGGCGGAAACCGATGACAGCGAGCGCGGTTTGATGGACTACCAGACCTCCCTATGGAAGACCCTGCTCCGACCCATCACCTGGGTAAGCATTGTCATGTTCCTGCTCTATACCGGTGCAGAACTCACCCTGGGCAACTGGACTTACACGCTCTTTACCGAAGGCCGCGGGATAAGCCCACAATTAGCCGGGCTTTGGGCTGGCGGTTTTTGGGCAACTTTCACCATCGGGCGCGTTTTAGCCGGGTTATATGCGCAACGCGTGCGGCTTAACACATTGATGCTGGGCGGGATGGCGCTGGCCCTGGTGGGCGCGGTCCTGTTCTGGTGGAACCCGCTGCCACTGGTCAGTGTATTAGGCGTATTTTTAACAGGCTTTGCAATGGCGCCCATCTTCCCGGGTTTGGTTTCAAGCACCAGCCAGCGCGTGGGGCCACAACACGCGGCCAACACCATCGGGATCCAAATCAGCGCGGCCGGTTTAGGCGGCGCATTGCTGCCCTCCCTGGCCGGTATTCTGGCACGGCGTGTATCGCTGGAAACCATCCCGGTCATGCTTTCGGTCTCCCTGTTGGGATTGCTTATGCTGTATTTCTTCTCGCTGCGGGCAAAGAGGCAGGAGAAATCCTCTCCAGAAATTTGATTTTTATTTGCTACCGTACAAAACCATTTTGGGACGCTGATGAACGCTGAAAACGCGGATTTTTAATTGGTTTTTCCGCGTGAATCCGCGCTCGTCCGCGTCCAATTTCCGAAATGTACGGTAGAGAAATTTTTATATCATCTGTACTTGCCCGAATTGAGTAATGCCACCCCACGTACTAAAATAATCCATCCAATAGTTTCCGGGCGCGGGCAAGCCAGGTGTAGTTTTCCACAACCAGACGCGCTTGTTTGGCAAACATAAGGCGACGAGGCGCATAGGAGAGCAAGCCTTCCAGCGCAACCTGCCAGGCAGCCGCATCATCGGGAGGACAGAAGACCGCATTGGATTCATTCAGCACTTCGCGGATCACGGGCAGGTCGCTGGTGAGGATCGCGCGTTCGGCGGCCATGTATTCGAACATCTTCATGGGGCTGGCGACGGCGGCGGAATCGGCGGAACCGCTGGAACCGAAGATCGAACGCGCATAGGGCATGAGCAACACGTCGGCGGCGGATTGATAGAAGGGAAGATCGCGATTGGGAATGAAGCCGGTGAAGATCACATTGGGCGAGGAGGCTTTGGCGCGCCACTGCTCGACGTCCTGCGGGCGTCCGCCCACCCACACAAATTGCGCAGATGGTATCCTGCGCGCCAGATCGAGGAAGAGTTCAACACCGCGGCCAGCGTAGAGATGGCCGGTACACATGACCGTGGGGGATTCGGTCAAGTTCAACTGGCGGCGCGCGGTGACCGGATCGGGTAAGGAAGTGAAGCGTTCCAAATCCACGCCGTTGGGAGCAATGACGATTTCATGCGGAGCGAGGCGCACATCAAATTGATCCTGCAAAACATCCACCAAAGCACGCGTGATGGAGGCTAGGCGCTTGCGGCCGTGCAAACGTCCAAATGCGCGATGCCAGGAGGGACCAAACCAGCCAGAAGGCTGAATGTGAATCTCAAAGATGACGGGCAGGTGCGCAAGCAAACCGAAGACCGAAGAGTGAACAGACCAAGTGTAAAGCAGATCAGGCTTCAAGGCACAAGCGCGTTGAACGGCCTGCCAGGTAAACAAGCGGCGATCAAAGGAGGATAACCATTCGATGGGAAAGGCCGTTTGAAGACCATAGAGGGAGGTGATTTCGTCGGAAGGGAGACGGGGGATGAGAGACCGGAGACCGGAGACAGAAGACCGAAGACCGTGGAGCGTAGACGGGGGATGGGAGTCGGGGTTGGCGGGGACGATGAGCCTAAGATCATGACCGAGTTGAACCAGGGCCTGACAGGCCTTCATGACCTGGATGCTGTTGGCGGTATCGGAAGGGATACGCGAAGCGGCAATGGCAACGATCTTCATGCGTATCGTTTTCTCAAATTAATGCCGGACAAAAAATTGAACCGCGAAGTTCGCCAAGCACGCAAAGAAAGATTCTTGAACTTTGCGGTTAATTTCGCATGGATTGGATGCACAACGCGACATTGAGAAAAGCAGGTCTTCATGCAGAAATTTCCTTTTGATGAAGAACCGTGAGGCCGCGCCAGACGATCCAGCCGATGGCCACCACAAAGAAGCCCGAAACAATGGCGGATTCCGCCAGATAGCCAAAACGAGGCACGAGCAAAAAGATCAAAGCGATCTCAACCGCGCCGACCACGGTCATGGCCATCAACGGAAAACCGGGCTGGCCGAAGGCCAACAAGAGCGGACGATTCCAATGGAAGATATTCGCGACGCCAAAGCCGATCAGCAAAATGACCAACGAGAAATAGGCAGGCGCGGCACTGGCGCCGTATACAAACGGCACAATCCACCAACCGAAGGCGACCAAGGCGCCGCCGGCCGCGAGAGTCCAGCCGCCCGCAATGGCGCTGACGCGGCGCAAGAGACGCTTGGTCTCCTGCCATTGATGCAAGGCAATGCTGCGCGCGAGTTCCGCATAGGTCGGCCAGATGAAGGGTTCGATGGGCAGAGCCACCATATTGACCAGATTCAAAGCGAGCTTGAAATAACCCACTTCGGTGAGGGAGCGAAGAGCGGTGAGGTACAAGGGCGCATTATCACGGACAAAAAGATTGACCGTGCCATTCAAGTTGGTGTTGATGGCAAAGCCGCCAATGGAACGCCAGTCGGTGAGCTGGCGAAGCGGAGCACGAGCCCAGCCCTTGCCCAGTCTTTTGTTTAACTCGCGCACCGCAAAATAAATCACGGCGATACCGGTGAAGGTCTTGCCCACAAGATAAGCCGTCAAGATATCCATGACGCCGCGCTTCAAGAGGAAATCCACGAAGACCATGACGGCCGTGATGATGCTTTGAACCAGGTTGATGACCGCCACGCGGTCGAAACGGTCGGTAGCCTGAAGGACGCCGGTCGAAGTTTCAAAAATCAGATTCGATAAGAGAGAAAGTCCATAGAAGGCGAAAAGTGGCGCGGTGGAGGGGTCTTTCGCAAAAGTACGCGCCGCCCAGGGAGTCAAGGCCAATAAAACTAAATAGGCAATCACGGAAGTGACGGCTTCCACCAACCCAATGCCTTTGGCAATGGCGGCGGCGCGCTCAAGTTTCTCCTCCGCCAGCGCCTCGCCCAAGTATTTCACCACCACTTCACTCATGCGAAAGGAAAGCAAGCGGTTCACGTTGGAGGCAAACAAGATGATGGCGCCGGAGACAAGCCCGTAGCCGCCCATGCCGAGCAGGCGCACGACAAAGATACCCTGCGCAAAACTCAAGGCAGCCGAGATGGTGGTGGAACTAAACAGATAGCCGCTGTTGCGCACCACGCGGCGCAGGATGTTATCGGCGCGCCATGAGGCAATCCGACGACGCAAGGAGTTCACGGCGTCAGAATCTCACCCGCCCACGAACGTTCGGCAACGTACCAGTCAATAAGTTTCCTGACACCCTCACGGAGACCCACGCGCGGCTCCCAGCCCAAGAGACTCCTAGCCTTGCCGACATCGGCCCAATTGGTGAACATATCGGCAAGATTGGGCGGGCCGTGCTGGACATCCGCCTTTTTGCCCATCAACTCCTCAATCAATTTAATCAGAGCATTGATGGTGATGACTTCATGTCCGCCAAGGTTTATGATCTCATAGCCGACCGGCTGGAGGGACAGGATAATGCCGCGGGCGATATCGTCAATGTAGGTAAAGCCGCGCGACTGTTCGCCATCGCCATAGACACGCACCGGCCGCCCCTCACTGATCCACTGCACAAAACGGAACAACGCCAAGTCGGGCCGTCCCGCAGGACCATAGACGGTGAAAAAGCGAAGCACACTGACATCCAGATCATACAAATAATGATAGGAATGACACAAGGCTTCGGCGCCCTTTTTGCTGGCGGCGTAGGGTTGAAGCGGTTCACTGCTCGAAGCGGATTCGGGCGTGGGATAGGGCGGATCGGCCCCGTAGATACTGGAAGTGGAAGCAAAGATAAATTTTTTGGTGCCGCTTTGCCGGCACAACTCCAGCATATTCAAGGTGCCAATCACATTGGTCTCGACAAAGATCCACGGATTCTCAACACTGTAACGGACACCGGCACGCGCGGCGAGGTTAATCACGGCATCGAATTTACGGTCGAGTATCGAAGATTGACGATCGAGAATGCCGCGATCCGAGATGTCATCACGAACAAAATCAAAGCCCGGCAGGGCCTGCAATTTCCGCAGGCGATACTCCTTCATGCGCGGGTCATAGGCATCGTTCAGGTTGTCCACACCGACAACGGTATGTCCATCCTGAATCAAAATTTCCGAGGTGCGTGCACCGATGAAGCCGGCCGCGCCGGTGACCAAATAATGTGACATAGATTCAGCTTTCAGCGGACAGCCCCGACTGTCCACTGTACATTGCGCCTAAAGCTTCACCACCTTGGGACTATCCTTCGCAATCCTGCTCATGGCATTGCGGGTGTCAAAAATAAACTTCGCCGAATCGAGGATGGCCTTGTAATCATAGGCCTTATGATCCGTGACGATCACCACTGCGTCCGATTCCTGAACGGCCTGCATGACATTCTTAACACTGTCCATTTGCCAGCCCTCCTTATCATGGTGGATCTGCGGAATATACGGATCGTGATAGGAAACCTGAGCGCCTTTCTTCTTAAGCAGGGCAATCACATCCAGCGCGGGCGATTCACGCACATCGTCAATATCGGGCTTATAGGCCACGCCCAGAACCAGCACTTTGCTGCCCTTGAGAACCTTGCCGCGATCATTCATCGCATCCAGAATGCGGCCCACGACATAACGCGGCATGTTGGTATTGATCTCGGAGGCCAGCTCAATGAAGCGGGCGTTGTAATTCATCTCCTTCATCTTCCACGACAAGTACAACGGGTCAATCGGAATGCAATGTCCGCCCAAGCCGGGGCCAGGCGTGAACTTCATAAATCCAAACGGCTTGGTGCCGGCGGCCTCAATCACCTCCCAGACATCCACACCCAAACGTTCGCACATGATCGCCAGTTCATTGACGAGACCGATATTGATCATGCGGAAGGTATTCTCCAACAGTTTCGCCATCTCGGCGGCTTCCGCCGAGGAAACCGGAACAATCGTTTTAATGGCGCCGCCATACCAAGCCCCGGCGACTTCGACGCAGGCGGGGGTGATCCCGCCAATCACCTTGGGCGTATTCAGCGTGGTCCAATCCTTACGCCCGGGATCGACGCGCTCCGGGGAGAAACAAATGAAGATATCCTCGCCCACTTTCAAGCCGGATTGCTCCGTCAGCCGGGGAAGCACCAATTCACGGGTGGTGCGGGGATAGGTGGTCGATTCCAAGACCACCACCATGCCCTTATGAACATATTTGACAAGTTGTTCCACCGCCGAATTGATGAACGACATATCCGGGTCGCCGGTGTGGCGCAGAGGAGTCGGCACGCAAATGCTGACCGCATCCAACTCCTTCAGCGCGGCGAAGTCGCCGGTCATGTTGAGCCGGCCGCTTTGATGCAAACGCACAACGGTCTCGGTCGGGACATCCTGAATGTATGAAATGTTCCGGCTGAACGCATCGGTCTTGCGCTGATCGGGATCAATGCCGAGAACATTAAAGCCCGCCTCCGCAAACACCACCGCCAGAGGCAAGCCGACATATCCCATGCCGAGGATTCCGATCCTTGCAGACTTATCTTGAAACTTTTTGATGAGGGTATCTTTGATTGACATTCTTTTTTTCCTTCGTATTCGTTATTCGATATTCGATATTAGCTCGATATTAGATACTCGATATTAGATGCTCGATATTCGATATTCGATACTCGATATTCGATATTCGATATTCGATATTAGAGATTGGTAATTGGCGATTTAGGCACTGCCATCGAGTTAGCGGATATCGTAATTCTTAAAACAGGCTCAATTGCTTTGGGTCATCCTTTGGTTCTTGCTCTTTACCATCCGGCGCGGAGCGGCCCAGCGCCTGGCGCGCCTGATCGAGCAACTCAGGCAGTCTGGCAAAATCCGCGAGGATGGCGGGTTTCAACGAGGCCTGATGCAAGGCGGCGGCCGGATGGAACATGGCAATCACATAACGCTCGCCAACTTTTCGCATCTGCCCATGCACCGTGCTGATCTTGGCGCCGGGCATGAAGCGGCCCATGGAATAGCGTCCCAGCGTGATGATGATGCTGGGGTTGATGGCCCTGATCTGGCGTTCCAGATAGGTATCGCAGGCGGCTAATTCCTCCGGCAGAGGATCGCGGTTGCCGGGAGGCCGGCATTTCACCACATTCCCAATCCAGACATCGGTGCGCTTCAAACCGGCCTGCGCCAGGAGTTGATCGAGGAATTGTCCCGCAGCGCCCACAAACGGGCGTCCCTGTTCGTTTTCATAAAAGCCGGGGCCTTCCCCGATGAACATGATCTCGGAATCCGCAGGCCCTTCGCCCGGCACGGATTTCTTGCGCGAATGATATAGCGCGCATTTCTCACAGACCGCGACTTCCTTTGCAACTTGCTCTAATATTTCCTCGGCGCTCATATCGACTCCAAATCATCCAGGTTCATCAAAACGGCATCCTCGCCGTTATCCTTGTAATACTTAGAACGCAGGCCCACCGTTTTGAATCCGAACTCGCGATAGAGATTCTGGGCGGCCTCGTTCCCGGCACGCACCTCCAGCAGGGCATAGCGCGTCCCGGCCTGGACCCCATCCTGAAGCGCTTCCGTTAAAATCCGCCGGCCGATCCCCTGACGGCGATAATCGGGATGAACCGCAAGCGTGGCAATATGCAGTTCGTCCAAAATCACCCACGAAACGACCATCCCCACAATCTGCTTATCTTCCGTCTCCGCCACAAAACAACGTGCGGCGGTATTATCCTTGACTTCATAATAAAACGTGTGCTCCGGCCATGACAAGCTGAAAGACATGCGATCCAATTGGGCGACCACAGGCACATCTTCAACCGTCATCCTGCGAATGATGAACTTCATGCCTGAATCGATTCGACGGTGTGAAGATAGATGGGCGCGAGCGAGGCGGTTTCATCCACGCGGCCGGACTGCCAACGCGCCCAGGCCAACTGCGCCAAAACGGCGGGCCGCCGCACGCACAACGAAGGCGGCGCCAAATGGATATTGACCTTCTTGCGCATCAATCTCTGCCGTTCCTCGGAGTTCAATTCGCCTGCCACCAAGGTCGGCGTATCAATGGAATCAGCCAACTCGGATACCGTGGAAATGCTGATCTCGCCGTGCGGCACCCACTGACCATCCTCCACTTTATACCATCCCAAGGCAATACGCGTACGACCAGCCTGCAATATGCAGGCCAAGGGCATTTTCACAGCCGGCTGCGCAGAAGCAAGTATATCAAGAGACGGGATGCCGATGAGGGGGAGTTTACGGGCCAAGGCCAAGCCCTTCACAAAAGCCAGCCCCACGCGCAAACTGGTGAATGAACCGGGGCCAATCGCAACGCCCAAGGCCTGCAACTCCGATATCTTAACCTCGGCGCGCTTAAGCAACTCCATCAAGGCGGGAGCCAGATCCACCGTATGATGCTGACGGCTCTGCCAGATCATCTCGGCGACGATCTGCGCGCCATCATAAAGCGCCAGCCCGGTTTGGGCGGTGGAAGTATCAACGGCAAGCAACATCACGAAGCTCCAAACATATCCGCCTGCAATTCCGACAGAAGTTCATCATAGCGCAGGCCATGCGCACGAAAGTTCATCTGCCTCTGCTCCTCGGCACGCTGTTCAAGGCCGATCCATAACCGGTCAACGGGCAAGATGGAGGCAATACGCTCCGCCCATTCCACGATCAAGGCGCCGCGGGCGAGCATGGAGTCGATATCCAGCTCGGCGGCTTCGGGTGCGGATTCGAGACGATAGGCGTCCATGTGAAAAAGGCGGCAGTCATCAGGACGCCGATATTCATTGACCAAAACGAAGGTCGGACTCGACACAGAATCGAGCGAACCCCAGCCGCGGGCCAGGCCCTGGACGAGCGTAGTCTTGCCGGCGCCAAGATCGCCCTGCAAACAAATCAAATCGGAGGCGCGCAGTAAACCGCCGAGCCGCATGCCGATGCGGCGGGTCTGCTCCTCACTGCGACTGAAGAACTCAAAGGCATGTTTATCCAAAATGGGCACGCAGGGATTATACGTCAGCGGAGGAGAGGCGGCAAGGCAGGATATAGGGGATGGGGGATAGGGGATGGGGGATGGGGGATGGGGGATGGGGGATGGATTTCCCAGATTCAGAGAACGAACCGCGAAGCCCGCGAAGAACGCAACGGGAAGAGGAAATGGTAATTGGTAATTGGTAATTGGTGAATGGTAATTGGTGAATGGGTCATGGTTGATGGTTGATGGTTAATGGAGGACGGGGGGAACCACGCAAAGATGCAAGAACGCAAATTAAGCAAAACGCAAAAGAACTCGTGATGAGCAAGGAATGTTGTTTTAAGCGAGAGACGGAATCAGGCGCCGAATTTCCAACGGCGCAGGACCGCATCAATCACGACCAAATCACCGGCCTGACCAAACGTATGCGTGGCAATGATCCCCTTATGGCGCAGCGGTTTAAAGGAAACCTCGGCGGTCTCCTGGTACTCCGTTTCGCTCAACGTATCAATGCGATTGAATTGAATGGCATAACCATAGCGGCGCGAATTATCCTGCGAAGGACGGATCCACTTGCCAGCCTGCATAAAGATAGGGCCGGCGGGCCGCGCCGAACGGATATCACGAACGACAGGATTAAGCGGATGCGGAGTCCAGCGGTTCGATAAGGGATCGTCCGCAAAGAAGACATGCAAGGCATCGAGGCTGGAACCCTGCCCCTCTTTCACGTTGGCGAACAACCACCACTTGCCTGCATATTCAAACAAAGTCGCATCCACGGCGTAAACACCGGTCATCAACTCCCCGGCCGGTTCCCATTGGTCCGGAAAGCGCACGCAGCGGTAGGCCTCGAGCGTACGATTCTGGGCGGTCTCAGGAAGCATGTAGGTCTGGCCGCGATAGTCAAAGATAAACGGATATGAAAGATGATAAGGACGCTCAAGCACAACCTGCCGGGATTGCAAGGCGCCATGGTCGTCCAGCGTCAGACATGCAATCCTTCCCAAGCCTGTCGCATAGATCTTTTCCTCGATGAAGACATAATATTTATTTGCGCGGGCGACGATAAAGGGATCACCCCAATAACGATCCTTCCCGGGAATAATGGGATGGAACAGCGGCCATTGGAGCGAATCATAGCGCACACCCTCGGCGGTGAGGATCACCCATTGATCGAGAAAGAAAAACGAAGAGACGGTTTTATCAATCTTGCGAAACAACCGGCGGAAAAAAGGCTGGGAATTCATTCAACCTTCCAGCGTACTTTCGCCATCGGTCAAAATATAGAAACTGCGCGGCGCACCTGCGGTTTGATCGAAAACAAAATCAGTGACGATATAGCCTTTCCCAAAGGCCGTCTCGAAGAATTCGCGCGTAAAGAAGCGCCAATCACGGGCCAGGGAAAAATCGGCAGATTTTAGCGCCATAAAGTCAGAGGGAATTTCAGCGGCGATGAGCTGTGCTGCCGGGGTCGGGGCATGCGCGGGCGGACGCGGCAAGTTATCGGGGTGGGAAGGAAGCGAATATAAAGGATGAACGCCGACGCGCGCCAGGTGATCCAAACTCAAGGCGGGCCGGGGGGGGTTGCCCAACCTACGCTCCACACGCCTGGTATTAATCCACCAGTCCACTTGAAAACGATCCGAAGGAAGCCCGGCATTGAGGCCATCGCGCATATCGCCATATTCAGAGCGGCGATAGGTGGAACACACCGCGCCGAGGCGGGCGATATTCAGGTTGGCATTGCGGCTGAGGAGCGGATCATACGTCCAGGTGACATGATCCAGCCCCTGATGCCGGACCACCTGCCATTGGGCGCGCTTAAGCGCAAAGCCAACGCCGCCATCGCGATACGCCGGGTAAACGCCCGCTATATGCGAACAATGTTTTGGGCGAGGCCCATCGGGCGTGGATTCAAGGCCTGGAAAGCCGAACACAAAGCCGATGAGTTTTTCATCCACGAAGGCGCCCAGCACAAGGCCGCCATTATGAACCGCGGTAATCAGCAAATGCGCAGGAACGACATCCGTCTCGCTGCCAGGCCAGACTTCACGCTGAAGCGCTTCGACGGCGGACATTTCTTCAATGGCTTCCAACAGACGGATATTCCAGGCAGGCATAGTTAGAACCGAAAGGTACGAACGGATTCGAGGATTTTCCCGGCCACATCCGAGGAGAACCGGCCAGCCCGTTTCCAGGCGGATTCGTACCAAGGCACACGTTTGAGATAATCGAGACGATAGGTGAAACGGGCGGGCATCAATCCAAATTGGCGCGGCAGGTTATCCACCGGACAGGTGCGATTGACCGCCAGGTAATCCAGCCAGAACGAGGAGAGAGGAAAGTTCAGCCAGGACGATTCGAGAGTCACCATTAACGCCCGCATGGTGGTCGGCGAAACAGAAACCAGCCAGCGGTGAACATGCTGCAAGTCCATGATAATCGCGACAATTTGTCTCAAGCTAAAATTTTCGCTTCCACCGATTTCATAGGTATGGTTGGCCGTCTCGGGGTTATCGAGGGACCAAAGCATCACGTTAACCAGGTCATCCACCCACAAAGGCTGGAGCATCGAATTTCCACCACCAGGCAGGGGAAAGATGCCGGGCGAGAGGCGCAGGAGACGAGCGAGGCTGGTGGTGAAATGATCCTCCGGCCCGAAGACAATGGATGAACGCAAGATCGTATAGGGAACGCCCGAACGGCGAATGTGCTCCTCGGCGATGCCTTTGGCTTTGAAGACGGGATAGGCGGAGGAACGGCTGGCGCCAATGTGACTCAGGTAAATCATGCGCCCCACCCCGGCATCCACAGCCATGCGGGCCAGGTTATCCGTGCCGCGCATATCCACGCCCAGCAGGTTGGCATTGCGCCCCTGCGACTCGGAACCGGCCAGGTGGAATATCGAATCCACATCCTTCAAGGCGGCGCGCAGGGCGCGTTCATCGGAAAGGCTGGCGACCGCCACTTCGACCGGCACGCCCATGGGAAGCCGGGGAGAACGAGGCGAGGAACGAATCAAAACACGCACGCGGCGCCCGGTCTCGAATAAGTGGCGGATCAATGAACGACCGATAAAGCCGGTGGCACCTGTGACCAAAATCATAGGAAGGATTATAGCAGAGGAGGTGGAAGGGCTAAAAAGTCGAAGGGTCGAAAAGTCTAAAAAGTCGAAAAGGTCTAAAGGGTCGAAGGTTGGAAGGTTCGCTTTGGCAACGGGATTTGGCGAGCGGGTTCATTAATTTCTCGCCACTGAGATCACCGGCGCTTTGCGTGCTTGCTTGGAAGAACACCAAGTACAGGTCGCGAAGTTCACACATGTGCCTGCGGCCCCGGTGCAGGCAGAGAAAACTTGGGGAAAAACTCTGCGTTTTCAGTGTGCGCTGTGGTGAACGATTCAGAAGCCCACGAAATTAGCCGCTTTCCAATTATGAGGGCGATCAAAAGGCGCGCTGGAGCCATTAGGAAGCCAAGAACGCAAAGGGGAAATGGGAAATCGATATTCGATACTCGATATTCGGAATTGGGAAGTGGGGATTCGGGAATGGGCGTGGAAAATCGATATTCGATACTTGGTAATCGGGAGTGGAAAATGGGTCATGGATCATGGTTAATGGATGAGGGCTGATTTCCCAAAGTTGGAGAGTGAACCGCACGAAAAGCCGCCGCGAACCAAAGCGCTCAACTTCGATGAATTCGGGGGAGGGGAGCGAGAACCATTTCCAAATTTCCAAACTGAAAGGCACACGGCACGCAAACTGCACTATAATGAATGTTCAACTCCATGGGGACAGGAATCCCTTATGATTATATTGCAACAGTTTATCCCAGAAGAGTTCTTGTTAGAATCACATTTTCCAATATGCAACCTGGCAGTAAATGGAGTCCTTAAAAGACACGGTCAGAACCGTCAGGACCTTGAAAGGAAAAATCAGCCAGCCCACCCAATCCCAGATGAGAAAAGCCCAGCAAGCGGACCCGTTTTCTTTTCTCTTCCAAAACAACCCGCAGCCGATGTGGATCTATGATCTCGAGACCCTGCGATTCCTCGAGGTCAACGAAGCGGCGGTAAAACATTACGGCTATGCGCGGGCCGAGTTCCTCAAAATGCGCATTACCGATATCCGCCCAGAGGAGGATGCGGCGCGGGTGATAAAGCACGCACAAGCAAGGCGGCCGCGCCTGCAACAGTCGGGGGAATGGCGACACCTTAAAAAAGACGGCACACTGATCCACGTAGATATTGTCTCCCATACCCTGATTTACAAGGAACGCAAAGCGGTACTGGTCGTTGTCAGGGATATCACTGAACAAAAAAGAGTCGGGGAAGCCCTCGGACAATCCGAGTCAAGCTACCGTTCCCTGTTCGAAAATATCCCGGATGGCATGTACCGCAGCACACCCAGAGGCAGGTTTATTTCCGTCAATCCGGCTTTAGTCCAGATGCTCGGCTATGAAACCGAAGAGCAACTGCTGGGGGTGAATATACAAGATCTTTATGCAAATCCCAAAGATCGAAAACGGAACATGGGAAGAGTGAATGCAAGCGGTGAATCGAAAAACATCGAATTCGATCTGAAGCGACGCGACGGACAAGTAATCACAGTCCTGGAAAATGTGCGCGTCATCAAGGATGCGCGGGGAAGAGTCCGATTCTATGAAGGCGCATTGACCGACATCACCGAACGCAAACAGGCAGAAGAGGCCCTGCGTAAGAGCGAAGAACGTTTTCGAGGTTTGTATGAGAATACCACCATCGGAATCTATCGCACCACGCCCGACGGCCAAATCCTGATGTCCAACCCGGCACTCGTGAAAATGCTGGAATACGATTCGTTCGAGGAGCTTGCCAGCAGGAACCTGGACAAAAACGGAAGCAACGCGATGTACTCGCGCCAGGAATTCAAGGAAGTGATCGAACGGGAAGGAACAATCCTAGGTAGAGAAGCAACCTGGAAAACAAAGAATGGAAAGATTTTATACGTGCGAGAGAACACCCGCGCCGTATGCGATGAGCAGGGAAAGGTTTTGTGCTATGAAGGCACCGTCGAAGATATCACGGAATTGAAGAAAGCAGAAGAAGCGCTGCGCGCCTCGGAAGGCGAATTGCAAGCCATCTTCTCGGCGATCCCGGATCTGATCATGGTGGTTGATCAGGAAGGCCGCTGTCTTAAAATCATGTCCTCGAACGCCGAACTAAAGTACCATCCCATGGAAGATTTCCCGGGCAAGCGGATGCACGATATCTTCTCACGCACAAAAGCGGACCAATTATTAAAACATATCCGCAGAACGCTGAGAACGCGCCAGTCCGTCCGGTTCGAATACACCCTGCCGGCAGAAGAGAAGATGCTCTGGTTTTCAGCCATCACGGCGCCACTGACGAAAGATACGGTGGTATGGGCGGCGCGTGACATCACGGCGCAAAAGCGGATCGAGGAAGAGACCCAGCGCCGCCTGATCGAACTGCAAGCGCTTTATGAAAGCGGCCTGACCTTCAGCCGCACATTGGATGTCAATGCAATCGGCGAACAAATCATCCATATCCTCGAAAAGCATTTGTACTGGCATCACGCGGCCGTGCGCCTGCGCGGCGAAGACAGCGACGAAGTGGAAGTGATCGGACTAGGAAGGGAAGGCGGCCAACCCAGCCCGGCCATGCGGAGAGCCATCAACAAAATTACACGCGTAGGCCAGGGACTATCCGGCTGGGTGCTGGAACACGGCGAAGCGGCGCGGGTCGGCGATTTAACAAAGGACGCGCGTTATATGGAAATATTTTCCGGGATCAAATCCGGCTTATACGTGCCGATGAAGACCGGTGAGATCACCATCGGCGTCATCAGTGTGGAAAGTGAAAAGGCCGATGCTTTCGATGAAAATGATGAGCGGCTGCTGACCACGCTGGCCTCGCAAGCCGCGGCGGCGATCCAGAACGCCCGCCTATTCCGCCAGACCCAGCGGAGGGCGATGGAGTCAGCAGTACTTTCCGAAGTCACCGGTGAATTGGCGGCGCTGAACGACGTTCCGGCATTGCTGCAAACCATCGCAAACAGCGTCACAAGAATCCTGGATGTACCGGGCGGGTCCATTTACCTTTATGATGCCACACACACGGAATTCGAGATTGTGGCCAGCACAGACCCCGATCTAGCCCCCGGTACGCGACTGCACACCGACGAGGGAGCGGCAGGACGAGTTGCCCAAACGCATGAAGCCATAATCATCGAGGACTACAGGACATGGGAAGGGGCGGCAGCTCAATACAAGGAGCAGCCATTTTACAGCGTGCTCAGCGTCCCCATGCTGTACCGCGGCGAATTGACCGGCGTACTCGCGGCTCATGGAGCGCACGCAACCTCCTCCACAAAAGAGAACAACCGAAAATTCACGGATCGGGATGCGCGCCTGCTGTCCCTGTTCGCCAGCGCGGCGGCCGGGGCCGTATACAGCGCGCGCCTGCTGGAGGCCGAACGGAAGCGCCGACAGGAGGCGGAGACACTTCAAAAGGCGGCGTCCGCCCTGACATCGAGCTTGAACATGGAGCAAATCCTCAATGTACTGCTGGATGAACTGGCAGAGTTGATCCCCTCCAACAGTTCCTCTGTTTTCATTACGGAAGGCACGAACATTCGCCTAGTGGCAAAAAGAGGTCACGATTCAAGAGGCATTACCGGCCGATCCTTTCCGCTCGAAGACAGCATGGAAAAATATGTGTTCGAACTGCGCGCCCCGTTGATCCTCCCAGATGCGCAGAGCGACCCGCGCTTTCATGCCTTCAACGATTCGATCGTCATTCACAGCTGGATGGGATTGCCGTTAATCGCACGCGACAAGATCATCGGCTCCCTGGCATTGAGCAGCGACCAGCCAAACGCCTTTGACGAGTCACAGGTCAGATTAGCCATGGCCATCGCGAATCAGGCCGCGGCCGCCATCGAAAACGCCCGATTATTCCAGGACACCCTGGAATACACACGAAAATGGGCCACATTACACGCCGCGAGCCAGCAACTGGCACGCATCCAGGAAGACATCGAGCAAGTCTACAATTCCATACACCAGGCGGCGGCGAAACTCGTGCCGGCAGAAATCTTCACGATCTCGCTGTTGGATGAGAAGCGCGGCCAAATAGACGGCGTTTATTTATACGACCGCGCCGGCCGCAGCCCGGTCCTACACTTCCCGCCAGATGCAGGGTTTTCCGGCAAGGTCATTCAGAGCGGCATCCCGATTAAGATCGACGATGACTTGCAAAGCAACATCGAAGGAGTGCACTTCGGTTCCGCGGAGGTGCCGCGCTCGCTCCTGGCCGTACCGCTGAGGGTGAGCGACAAGATCATCGGGGTCATATCGGTCCAAAGTTACGAGCCAAACATGTACGACGCAGAGGACCGACTGTTGCTGGAACTGCTCGCATCCCAGGCTGCCATCGCCATCGAAAATGCGCGCCTGTTCGAAAGCACACGCCAAAGCGCCAGCCAGTTTTCGAGCCTGTATGAAACCGCGCTGGATATGGCGAAGCAACAAGACCCAAACCAAATACTCAACATGATCGTCGAACGCACGGCGGGCCTGTTAAATGTGCCCGTAAGCGGGATCTATCTCCATGACGAGGCCAGGAAGGATGTGTATGCGGCCGTAAGCAAAGGCTTTGAATCTTCCATCGGCATCCACCTGGCGATGGGCGAAGGCGCAGCGGGCCGCGTTGCACAGTCACGACAAGCCATGATCATCGAGGATTATCAAACGTGGGAGGGGCATTCGCTCCAATACGACGACAGCGGCCTGCGCGCCGTCCTGGAAGTGCCGATGATCTATGCGGGCAAATTGATCGGCGTGCTGACCGCCGCCGAACAAGGCGATTCGACGCGCAAGTTCACCGAGGAGGAGGCACACCTGCTGGCGCTCTTTGCCTCCGACGCGGCCAGCGCAGTCTATAATGCCCGCCTGCTGACGGAGACCCAGCAACGCGCGCACGAATTCGAAATGCTTTACGAAACCACGCGCGAGATCAGCCTGCACCAGCAAGATGTGACCTCCCTCCTGAAAATCCTGGTAGAGCGCGCGGCACAATTGCTCAACGCGCAAGGGGGAGGAGTATATATATATGATCGAACACGAAACGACCTGGAAATTGCAGCCACCAGCGGCGATGATCAAGGAATCGGCCAGCGCGTAAAATTCGGGGAGGGCGCAGCGGGGCGAGTAGCAGAGACCCGGAAGCCAATCATGATCGAGGATTATCTGACCTGGGAACACCGCACACCGGCCGCGGCGGCACGCCCCTACCGTGCGCTGGTCAGCGTGCCGATGATCTACAGCGGCGAAATGATCGGCGTGCTGGACGTATTCGAATATGGGGAAAACGAGCGACAGTTCAGCGAGAAAGATGTCCAACTGCTGTCATTGCTGGCGGCCCATGCCGCCAGCGCGATCCACAATGTGCGGTTGTTCGATGAGACCCGCCGCCGCGCGCAGGAATTCAAAGCGCTGTATGAAACATCCCGCGACATATCCACCCAGCAAAAAAACAGCGGCACGCTCCTGCAAACCATCGTGGAACGGGCAATCGAGCTGCTGCACAGCAAGAACGGCGGCTTCTATCTTTACGATGCAGAACGCCAGGAACTCGAACTGGCCTTCTTCACCGAAATGGATCTAAAAGCAGGCACGCGCCTGAAATTGGGAGAGGGCGCCGCAGGCCGCGTGGCGCTGAGCCGCGAGCCCCTGATCATTGACGATTATCAAACCTGGGAAGGGCACTCGCCCCAATATCAGAGTGTGCCTTTCCGCGCCATACTCCAAGTGCCCATGCTTTACGGAGGAGAATTGATCGGCGTGCTGGTAATCAACGAGTACGGCGACTCGGAAAGAAAATTCACCCGGGAAGACGCAAACTTATTGACGCTGTTTGCCGCGCACGCTTCCAGCGTGGTTTACAACGCGCGCCTGTTCGAACAACTGGAAGAACGGGTCGAGCAGTTTTCCACCCTGCATTCGATCGACATGGTGATCGGCTCAACCACCGACTTGCGCATCAGTCTCCAGATGGTGTTGGAATCGATCCTGCACCTGCTGAAAGTGGACGCGGCGGACATTTTGCTCTATCACTCCGCCACGCTCAGCCTTGAATATGAGAACGGCATGGGTTTCCATTCGGATACCGTCCGCCCAGCCATCCGCCTCGGAGAAAAGCCCGCAGGCCAGGCTGCATTGACGCGGCAGATCGTCGAACTTTCCGAACTCGGCAAGGCAAATTTACCGCCATCCTTCCAAGAAATGATCCAGCGCGAGGGTTTTGTTGCCTACCGCGGCCTGCCCGTCATCGCCAAGGGCGAGGTGAAGGGCGTGCTGGAGATTTATCAGCGCTCCCCCTTGCCATCCCACGTTGAATGGAACGATCTCCTACACCTGCTGGCAGGACAGGCGGCCATCGCAATGGATAATGCGATGCTGTTCGACAACCTGGAACACGTGAACGCCGAACTTCAAATTGCGTATGATGCCACCATTGAAGGGTGGTCGCAGGCCGTGGATCTATGGGATAACAATTCAAGCGATCACATTCACGAGATGGTGGAAACGACGATCAGCCTGGCGCAAAAAATGGGAATCCCCGAGTCGGATCTTCCAAATATCCGTCGAGGCGTGCTGCTGCACGATGTGGGCAAGATGGGCACGCCGGATCAAATCCTGCTCAAACCCGGAGCGCTGGATGAAGAGGAATGGAAGGTCATCCGGCAACATCCGATCAACGCGTATAACCTGCTTTCGAAAATCGCCTACCTGCGTTCGGCGCTCGATATTCCCTACTGCCATCACGAAAAATGGGACGGTTCCGGTTACCCACGCGGCTTGAAGGCAGAACAAATCCCATTAGCGGCGCGCATATTTGCCGTTGTCGATGTAGGCGATGCGCTGGAGCACGACCGTCCCTACCGGGCGGCATGGCCCAAGGAAAAGATCAGCGAGTACCTGAAAGAACAAGCGGGCAAACAGTTCGACCCGCGCGCGGTCGAGGCGTACCTGGAAACACTGTAGTTGGGTAGTTCGGTAGTCGAGTGGTTCGATAGTTCGGTAGTCGAGTGGTTCGATAGTTCGGTAGTCGAGTGGTTCGATAGTTCGGTAAGAGAGATCAATCAAAGCACACTGGAATCCCCCCTTGAACGGGGGATTTTTCATTCCTTGAGACTTTCTTGATAACTCCAGATCAGTTCTTGCTCAAAATTTGATAGCCACCCCGCTAGAATTGGAAGCCACAGGAGAAAAAACATGAGCGATCTCATTTATGTTGGCCTGACACTTTTGTTTCTGGCCCTCACTTACGTGTTCATTTTGGTCTGCGAGCGCCTGATGGAGGATCAAAAATGAGCCTGTTATATGTCATCGTGGGACTCATCACGCTGGTCCTGTTCGTTTACCTGGTGCTGGCACTGGTTAAACCGGAGTGGTTCGGATGAACATCTACAGTTTGCTTCAACTCATTTTCTATGTGGTCGTACTAATCGCACTGGCCAAGCCGCTAGGCTCGTTCATGGCGAAGGTCTATCAGCGCGAGAAGACATTTCTCGATCCGGTATTAGGCCCGCTCGAGCGATTGATCTATCGCCTGGCAGGCGTTCACGCCGACGAAGAAATGACCTGGAAGGTCTACGCCATCGCCATGATTCTTTTCAACGTGCTTGGCTTGCTAGTAGTGTATGCACTTCAGCGTTTGCAGGGATATTTGCCGCTCAACCCGCAAGGCTTCGGGGCGGTTTCGCCCGATTCATCCTGGAACACTGCGGTCAGTTTTGCTACCAATACCAACTGGCAGGGGTACGGCGGCGAAGTGACCATGAGCTACCTGACCCAAATGCTGGCATTGACCGTCCAGAACTTCGTTTCGGCAGCCACCGGTATGGCTGTACTAATTGCGATGATCCGCGGGATTGCTCGTCACACCACCGATAAGATCGGCAATTTCTGGGTGGATATGACGCGCACAGTTCTCTATATTTTGTTGCCACTGGCATTCGTGCTGGCCCTTGCGCTCGTTTCACAGGGCGTGGTTCAGACTTTCAGCCAATATAAGACCGCAACTTTGCTGCAACCCACGAGCTACCAACAACCCAAGACCGATGCCAATGGCAACCCTGTTAAAGACGCCTCGGGCAACCCGGTTATGGATACCGTTCCTGTGACCGAGCAAACGCTGGCAGTCGGCCCGGCGGCTTCGCAAATCGCGATCAAGCAATTAGGAACGAACGGCGGCGGATTCTTTAACGTCAACTCCGCGCATCCGTATGAAAACCCGACACCTTTCTCGAACTTCCTCGAGATGTTATCCATCCTGATGATCCCGGCGGCGCTGGTTTATACGTTCGGCAAGATGGTGGGCGATACACGACAAGGCTGGGCGATCCTAACGGCGATGACCATCATCTTCGTGATCCTGCTGGCCGGAACCGTCTGGGCAGAACAAAGCGGCAACCCGGCCATCGCAAAATTGGGCGTGGACATCCAGCAGAGCAACATCAACCCGGGCGGAAACATGGAAGGCAAGGAAGTGCGCTTCGGCGTGGCCAATTCGGCGTTATGGGCCACGGCCACCACGGCCGCTTCGAACGGCTCCGTCAACGAAATGCATGACTCGAACATGCCGTTGGGCGGCATGATCCCCTTGTGGGAGATGCACCTGGGCGAGATCATCTACGGTGGCGTCGGGTCTGGACTATATGGCATGCTGGCCTTTGTGATCGTGGCAGTCTTTGTAGCCGGATTGATGGTTGGCCGCACACCGGAATACTTGGGCAAGAAGATCGAAGCCTATGAAATGAAGATGGCCTCGCTATTGCTCTTAATCCCAATCTTTACAGCTCTAGTGGGAACCGCGGTCGCGGTGATCGTGCCCGCCGGTCGGGCTAGCGTTTTTAATCCGGGCCCGCATGGCTTCACCGAAATCCTGTACGCCTTCTCGTCTGCAACCGCCAACAATGGGAGTGCTTTTGCGGGCCTGAATGCGAACACACCGTTCTATAACACTGCGCTAGGTTTCCCTTTGTTCTTCGCCCGTTACTGGCTGGCGATCCCAGCTTTGGCAATTGGCGGTTCACTAGCGCGCAAGAAAAAAGTGCCAACAGGTGCGGGCACATTGCCAACCCATACGCCGCTCTTCATTGCATGGCTGATCGGTGTCGTAGTTATTGTCGGCGCGCTTGGATTCCTACCGGCGCTGGCGTTAGGCCCGATCGTCGAGCATTTGATGATCTTCGCCCATTAGACTGGATTTAGAGAATGAATACACCCATTAAAAAGAAATCCGTATTTCAACGCAAACTCTACCAGCGCGCCATCCTGGATTCGTTCATCAAACTGAACCCGCGCTGGATGGTGAGAAACCCGGTGATGTTCGTGGTGGAAGCCGGCAGCCTGCTAACCACCGGTTTGTGGATCCAAGCTTTGTTCGGCAAAGGCGAAGCGCCGACCGGCTTCATCGGAGCGGTAGCGATTTGGTTATGGTTCACGGTTCTATTTGCGAACTTCTCCGAGGCTGTTGCGGAGGGACGCGGCAAGGCTCAAGCTGAAGCCTTGCGAAAGACGCGCCAAACCACGCAGGCGAAAAAGCTGAAGACACCAAACCATGAAACCAAATACGATCTCGTGGCTTCAACGACATTACGCAAAAGCGATATCTATCTGGTGGAGGCCAACGACACTATTTCCGTGGACGGCGAAATCATCGAAGGGATTGCGTCCGTAGATGAAAGCGCAGTAACCGGCGAAAGCGCGCCGGTGATCCGTGAAGCAG
>Ga0182027_10000436_pt1 | contig 72575 bp, 76 predicted proteins | sample 712E1DmetaG_FD_121300 | JGI IMG/M metagenome (GOLD analysis project Ga0182027, IMG submission 121300) | Permafrost microbial communities from Stordalen Mire, Sweden - 712E1D metaG (Illumina Assembly) | ecosystem: Environmental > Terrestrial > Soil > Wetlands > Permafrost | place: Sweden...
TACCAGTACAATACCAAAACATGACAGTAACATTCGGATAATATAGCTCTCTCTGAGTTCGTATGTTTTTATGCTCGTATGTATAGTAACCCTGCTACTGTGAGGAAAATATTTGATTTTTTTAGACGTAACATGGCTGAGGTCATCTTGGGCGGGGCTACTGCCTATACTGTGCTTTTTGCAGACACTATTAGCAAAAAGTCATAATTTTTCTATTAAACCATATATTACCACATTATCTAGATTTTTTATACTGGTGACAATTTTATATGGTGTCTGTAATATCCTAATAAGTTACTTATTAATACTGATGTTTCTGCGATTATGCCCATTGGTGAAAATATTATGATATTGTATGTTATTGCCATCGCCATGCTTATCATCATTATTTCTCTCATTAATTTATCTTCTTTTTGCATCATTCCAATAATAAATATTATTGTTCCTGTACATATTATTAAGTCATAAATTTCTTTATATGTAAAAAATAATGATATAATATTTAATGCGATAAATAGGTATAGATATCTTTTATCCTCTGTAAAGTAATATGTTATAAATCTTATTGCAGAAAATATGAGTATCACTGCTGCTGCAATTTTATTCAAGAAAAAATAATGTATGCTAATAAGACATGTGGAAATTATGAGGCATAAAAATATATATTTTCGTTTCTTAAATTGGAATGCAAGAAAGTCAAATATCATTGCATTAAATACAAAAATTTGGGAATAGATGAAGTATGAAGTTAGAGTAATCATCTATATCAATCCCTGTGTTTTTTTAGATTTTTTTGCTGTTTTTAATTGGCTCAAGATGCACGCCGTAATTTCCTAGATCTTGCCCAACAGGGTTGTGACCTGTAATCGGCAAATAGTCGCAGCTTAAACTAAATGGTCCTTTTGGAAAATTATAGATATTCACTCCGGTAAGTCTTGGCAATCCAAAATGTTTCACATATTCTTGATTCTGTGCATGTACTTGTATATACTCATGACCTTGTGCACTTAGTTTACAACCAGAATTTACTGAATTGATTCCTAATTGAACGTCGCTAAACAGAAATGTGGACAATTCTTCATTGAAGTTTTTTGTATCGCAGTTATGTGTTCCACTAGGTATTCTTAATGCTAATTTTTCTTTTTCTAATGATTCTATATACTTATACAAGCTGTTTCTTGTATGGGTATCCTCACTATTAGGCAACGAAAAAAGTCCTCCCATGCCATGGCTTCTCATTATATTCTTAATACTATATATATTAGTAAAAATATTATTCTTAATAAGCACTAAATCACCTGTTTCTGGGATGCTAACACAATCCATATTAGTTGAAGTCATCTCACAAAAATCTTTTGCTAAGTTAGCATCAAGCGACAAATATAATGCTATGGCAGGGGACACGCGAGAAAGACTGTTTTTTTCAAAAAACTCTAGCTGTTTATCAAGAGTATCATGTGGATAGGCATATCTAACCTTAAACCTACCATCTGAAGTTACCGCTTCTTTAATTTTCCAATCATCAGTTATGTTATTATAATTCATTTTAATTCCTCCGAATCTAAATTTTGTATTTATATTATTACTACTGTATACTCGTACTAGTATTTAAATTATGCCCCCCTCTAAGTGTAGAGTAATAAACTTTTTAAACAGTTACGTCTTCTTTAGGATAATGGATACCCCTCATCTTGAGCGTATTGGTCTCACAAGAAATGAAAGTATAATCTATACTTCTATGCTAAAGATAGGCACTTCCACGACTGGAAAAATTCTAAAAGTTTCAGGGATTAATTCCGGAAAGATATATGAAATACTTGAAGGATTAAAAAACAAAGGCTTAGTTAGTGAAACAGTCAAAGACAATGTAAAATATTTTACTGCAGCACCGCCTAAGCAATTGTTGTATTATATAGAACAGAAAAAGAGTGCTCTTATAGAAGAGGAAAATTTTGTAAAAAAAATTATTCCACAGTTTGACACGATTAGAAAAGAAAATTTAGAAAATAAGAAAATACTCGTGTATAGTGGATTTCGAGGAATAATGACTGCTGCAGAAGAAGCATTAGAAAATACTCCTTCTGGAGAAGAAATTGTGTCATTAAACGCATCAGATATAAATGCAAAATATCAGCATTACTGGACTAAATGGGAAAAGATGCGCACCTCAAAAAAAATCTCTGCAAGATATATTCTATCACAAAAAGGCATAATATATAATGATCTAAAGAGCGAAAAAAATATCTCGCTGAGATTGCTTGAACTTAATACACCTGTTGGTGTGGATGTATACGGAACAGATAAAGTATTAATCATGCATTATCAAGAGCCGACATCTTGTACACTAATATATGATGAACATACTGCGACATCATTTAAATCCTATTTTGAAACTATGTGGAAAATAGCAAAGAAAATATAAGATACATAAATTAATCTATGAAAAATCTTTGTATTACATTCTCCGACTTCATAATACGTTTAATAGTGTTCTGCTTTAGCACAGTGTAGCGTGGTAATTGGACTTATTCGTAACATTTATATATTACTGATGTTTAACGTTAGCATTATGGGTAAGCCTTCGAAAGAATCCAAAATTTTAGAACTTTTTTTTAATGAGTCTTCTAGACATTGGCATTTTAAAGATATTGTGAAACTTGCGAAAATCAGCGAGAACAGGGCTAATTTTTGGCTTAAAAATTTACAAAATGAAAAAATAATTATATATAATAAAGAGAATGGTCAGATGCCTTACTATACTGCTAATTTTGAACATATTAATTATAAGACTAAGAAGAAACTATATGCATTAGAACAATTTTATCTAACAGGTTTCTTAAAACATTTAGAATCATTAAGTGCAAAAACTATAGTTATTTTTGGAAGCTTCTCAAGAGCAGATTGGCATTCAAAAAGCGATATTGACCTCTTCATTATCGGAAACGACAAAAATCTAGAAAAAGGAAAATATGAAGATATCTTACATAGAGAAATTCAGTTGTTCTCCTTCAAAAACCAGAAAGAGATAAAAAATATAAATCCGAACCTTATCAACAATGTAATCAACGGATACTTTATTAAAGGAGAAGTACAAAATATAATCGGAGACATAAATGCCTAAAAATCTGACATTAAAAGAATCCTACGACAAGTGTTCTAGAGAAGGCAATATTATCTTACAAGACAGGATAGATATTGAAAGAATTAAATCGATGATGCAAATTGCGAGTGATGATCTAGAAAGTGCTAAATCACTAACGAAAAACTCTACTCCAAAATATGGATCAATATACAAACTATATTACGCAGTAATTCATCAACTAACAGAAGCGTTATTATTATTCGATAAAACAAAATCATACAATCATCAATGCCTATTCTCATACCTATGCACAAAACATCCAGAACTAGACTTAGACTGGAACTTCTTCGAAAAAATCAGAACAAAAAGAAACGGCATAGAATACTATGGAAGCCAAATATTAGAAAAAGACTGGAAAGAATCAAAACTGCAGATGGAATTATACATCAAGACCATAAAAGATGCTCTAGAAACCAAGATAAAAAACCATAAACTATAATACCTTCTCCGATTTTGTATTACATTTGATAGTGTTCTGTTTCAGCACAGTGTGGCGTGGTAATTGAGCGGGGCTACAGCTACTTGTGTGATCTTCATGGGTCTATTTTTATCACACGAAATCACACCAATTGTATTACATTCTCATCTTGCGATATTTCTTCTCTTTTTGTCTAATATGAATATTTTATTAACGGGCGCGTTCGGGCTCATCGTTGATTGTATATCATCCAGAATCCTAATTGGAATATAATCTAGTCTGGTTACTGGAATATCATCGAGTCTTGTTACTGGAATATTATCATCCATTGTCTTCCTCCTTCTCTATCTTAGAATACTAGATACATAACAGCTAGTATCCCTCCTAAGAAAAAGCATATCATACCTATAACTGCCGCGATACGGGTTATATCGTTTAGTATTTTATATGTATATTTTTGTTTTTTGACAAAAGCTGAGAGTAATACTGAACTTGCACAGAATACGAGTAGTAGCGCGCCAATCAGAAGAAGATGAATCATCGTAGGATGTGTTTTTGTAACTTGTTGATCAATATTCGGTAAAGAGCTAGCAGCTAGAAGTGCTATTGATCCAAGTGTTGCTAGTTGTACTGAGCGCTCAAGTGCATCATCCCAACGTTTTCTTATAAAAGTATGTTCTATCTCTTCGAAATCATGCTTAATATTTTTTATTGTGTTTCTTTTTTTTGTCATTGTGAATTTTGTAGTAATGACTTAGAGTATATAAATGTGTAGTAGAGAGCATACATTTTAGAACTCTATTAGTTAACCTCTAAAGAAAAATAGCAGAAAAAGAGCTGAGTCTATGAATATTCAGACATGTGCTGTCTTTATGGGCGGGGCTACATATATTACTGTCATTTATCCTTTAACCTAATTTAACTCCATAACATTTAAATACTCACAGGTATATACTGTACTTACAGGTGTTACATTTGGATATTTTTTATAGCAGGCATGCAAGAGAAAGGATGGTTGAAAGAGGAATTTCGACTCTGGAAGTCGAAGCGGCAATCAAGCTTGGAGCAAAATCAATTCAAGAGCCTAATAAAATAATTACAAACTACAGATATTTTTGCGTAGTATATAAAAAAGTCAAAGACAACATATTTATAATTACTGTCAAACCAAGGTGATAATATGAAATGCCCAGTATGCGAGAAAGGAGAATTGAAGAACAAGACAATCAAGGAATCAATGCATGGAGTATACTTAGGAGAATTTCCAGCACAAGTATGCACTAAATGCAATGAATCATTTACAGATACAAAAACAACTCAAAAAATAGAGGAGGCTGCAAAAAAAGCGGGTGCATGGGACTTGGGAAGAAAAACCAAAATAACTAGAAGCGGAAATTCCCTTGCTGTAAGACTTCCAAAAGAGATTGCGACATTCATGAAATTGAAGGAAGGAAGTGAAGTATATATAAATCCGGAAAAGAATAAAATAACGATTGAATCAATATAAAATTAAAAAATAAATTATTAGAGGTGTGCATGACATTCTTTAGTGAAGCAAAAGAGGACGGATTCATCGACAAGAAACTCGAGATGAGCGAGCAAGAGTTTGAGATGATGCTTCAGGGGATGCTTGAGGATTCTAACGTCTGGCAATTGCATAAGAATAAACACAAGGATGCAAATATTATTCCAGTATTCAATGAAGAGATGTCGGATTTTGAAGAGAAAGTCAAAAAAAATAACAAGAGCAAAGATATTGAAGAGCCGCAATTGATGCAGTACGATTCACATTCAAAAAAATTCCAAGCAAGCTGCAATTGTGGTGAAAAATTCGAGATTGATGTAAAGAACGATAAGGTAGAGTCGCTAGATCCTAGCCTTAAGATGAAGGAATTCAATAATTATGACAGGAATTCCCAAGAAAATAAGGACCAACAATACGGCGGATCTTCAAATATAAAGAATCCATCCTATAATAATTCTCCTGCGAAAAGACCTGACATGAACTATAATTCTGCAGCAGGAATGACATATAAGAATTGAAACTTACCTGAACGGTACCCTCTAATGGTTACCATTAACAATATTTATAAACTACGAACTTCTCCAATAATTTATGGACTCAACCGAACATAAGATTCTTGTATTGCTCAAGGATAAGGATGAAGATATAACTATAAACGAGATTGCAGAGCATATAAAAATAGACAGGCACACTGCAGCGAAAAGACTTGAGATGCTGAAAAGCAAGGGTCTGGTCGAATATAGGATTGTAGGAAAATCCAAGATGTGGAAAATTTCAAGCAGTCCATTTCTCAATGCATTGAAAAGCAATGATGAGATATCGAATACTATCAAGAATATATTGAAACATGTCGATGGACACGTGAATATCCAGGACAAGAAAAGCGTAATATGGACAAATAATAAAGGCGAGACCTGCTGCATGGACAATAAGAGATGCAAGGATTGCGCGGTCGATAAGACATTCAAGACAGGCAATGTCGAATCGTCTACAAAATCCTGGTCCAAAAAGAAAGTCCACATAATAACACAACCGATAAAAGATGATAACAATAATACTGTGGCTGTGATTGAAATAATACGCGACAAGAAAAAGTCAAAGGAAAAACAAAATTAATTATGTAAAATATAAGATAGGTGCAAAATGAAAGTTTATTTAGACAATGGTGCAACAACAATGACTGATAAATCTGTAGTCAAGACAATGCTTCCATATTTTACTAAAGATTATGGAAATGCATCATCATTACATTACGTAGGTTCAGATGCGCAAAAAGCATTGAATAATGCAAGAAAAAAAGTTGCAGAATACATAAATGCAAACCCTGATGAAATAATATTCACGTCAGGAGGGACTGAATCAGACAATATTGCATTGCAAGGCGTAGTACAATATTTCAAAGCTAATGATGAAAGCCATGAAGGCAAGATACACATTATAACATCAAATATCGAGCATCCAGCAATCCTCAATACATGCAAAGCCTTAGAGGGTTGGGGTGTTGAAGTCACATATATTGATGTTGATGAAGATGGAATAATAAATCTTGACCAATTAAAATCCTCGATAAAACCATACACCAAACTAATTTCAATAATGCATGCAAATAATGAGATAGGAACAATACAGCCAATAAAAGAGATAGGCGAAATTGCAAAAGAGCATAAGATATTGTTCCATACTGATGCAGTACAAAGCTTGACAAAAGTAAAGATTGACGTCAAGGATATGAATGTCGACTTGATTTCATTTTCAGCACACAAGATTCATGGACCAAAAGGTGTAGGAGCATTATACATAAAGAAAAAGACACCTATAAAACAAATAACTTATGGCGGTTCTCATGAATTCAAGAAAAGGCCAGGGACAGAAAATATTTCGGGAATTGTAGGATTTGCAGCAGCGCTCGACGTAAATAAGCATGAGGATATTGAAAAGATGACGAAACTTCGAGACAGGTTAATAGATGGACTTGAAAAAATACCTAAATCAAAGCTTAATGGATCACGTGAATATAGATTATGCAATAATGTAAATGTAGGATTCGAATTCATAGAAGGAGAAGGAATACTGATGCATTTAAGCGAGAAAGGGATATGCGTATCAACAGGGTCAGCATGCTCATCAGCAAGCTTGGAACCAAGCCACGTCTTGCGTGCAATAAAATTACGACATGAAATAATACATGGAGCAATCCGATTCACACTATCAAAATATACAACAGAAAAAGAAATAGATTACACAATAAAAAATGTTTCAAACATCGTCAAGAAACTAAGAAAATTCAGCGCATTAAAAGAAGGAAAAAAATACGTCGTCATAGAATACGAAGATGCACATGAACATTCACATGAGGAATGAAAAACCGGAGCATCATAATGCTCACGATAAATAGGAGGAGAATAAAATGTACACGGAAAAGGTAATGGAACACTTCAAGCACCCGCACAATATGGGCGAGATAAAGAATCCTGATGCAAGTGGCGAAGTCGGCAATCCACAATGTGGAGACGTGATGCTTGTCACGATGAAGATAAATCCAGAGTCGAGAATAATCGAAGATATAAAATTCAAGACATTCGGATGCGTATCAGCGATAGCATGCAGTTCAGTGACTACAGAATTGTTGAAAGGTAAAACTATTGATGTTGCTAAAAATTTAACAAAGCAAGATATAGTCAATGAGTTAGGAGAATTGCCGGCAATAAAATTGCATTGTTCGGTATTGTCGAATGAAGCTGTGAAAAAAGCAATAGACGAATATGAATTGAAGCGCGACAAAAAAAGTTGAAGCATAAATTAAATTGAAAAGAATAAGTAGGTGCTAAAATGACTACAGATTTATCCTACATAAAGATAAAGAATCCGGACAGATTACACTTTGGAACAGCAGGCATTCCATTAAGTACGAACCCTAGAAACACATTGAATGCCGTCAATAGACTTCATGAATTGAAGCTCGATGCCATGGAATTAGAATTTGTAAGAAACGTCAACTTGAATCCAACAATAGCAAAACAATTGCTCGACGCAAATAAGGATCAAGAGATAATGTTTACATGCCATGGTTCATATTTCATAAATCTAAACGCTGCTGACAAGGATACAATCATAGCAAGCAAGCGTAGAATACTTGAAGGAGCAACAATGGCAAGAATGGGTGGAGCATGGTCGATGACATTTCATGCCGCATTCTATCTCAAAGACGACAAATCAATAGTTTATGATAGAGTAAAAGAACAGATGAAACAACTCGTATCAGAGTTGGAAGAATCAGGAAACAAGATTTGGTTAAGACCAGAGACGACTGGAAAAGAGACACAGTTCGGAAACTTGAAAGAACTTATTCAATTATCGCAGGAAGTCGAGCAAGTCTTGCCATGCATAGATTTCGCACATCTACACGCAAGAACGAATGGAAAAAATAATACTACTGAAGAATTCAGGGAAATATTGACTATGGTTGAGAACGGGCTTGGACGACGAGGCTTGGACAATATGCACATCCACATGTCAGGAATTGAATATGGTGCAAAAGGTGAGAAGAAACATTTATTCCTCGAAGAATCAGATTTTAATTGGAAAGATTTAATGAGAGTCTGGAAAGAATTCAAAATCAAGGGCGCAGTCATAAATGAAAGTCCAAATATTGAAGAGGATGCTGCATTAATGAAAAAGTATTGGGAAGGATTGCAGTGAAAAAGAAAACAGCAATAATAATTCATGGATGGGACGGAAATCCGAAAGTCGGATGGTTTGTGTGGCTTGAAAAAGAGCTGAAGAAAAAAGGTTTCAACGTTATTAAACCACTCATGCCAAATCCTGCTGTTCCAAAAATAGGTCCTTGGGTGAAGAAACTTTCAGAGATTGCGAAAAATTCGGATGAAAATACTATTTTGATTGGTCATAGCATCGGATGTCAGGCCATCATGAGATATCTTGAAACTCCAAAAGCAAAAAATTTCAGTAAAGTTATATTTGTTGCACCATGGCTTACATTGACGGGCGCGGCTATCGATGAAACTGAAAGTTATGAAATCGCAAAGCCTTGGCTTGAAATAAAAATAGATTTTAAGAAGGTAAAATCCAAAATAAAAAAATCAAGCACTATATTTTCGACCAATGATCCGTTTGTATCCATAAAAAACGCAAATAAATTCAAAAGAACAATCGGATCAAAGATAATCATTCAAAAAAACAAAAGACACTTTGAAGAAAATAAGACTAAGAAAATACCAATTATAATCAAGGAAATAAATTAGGAGGATTGATTGATATGAAACATGAATTAATGCCATTGTCATACGCGTACAACGCACTTGAGCCTTACATCGATGAAGCAACGATGAAGTTGCATCATGACAAGCATCACCAGACTTACGTCGACAAGTTGAATGCTGCGCTAGAGCCATTTGCAGGACTTCAGAAATTAAAGGTTGAAGAATTACTAAGCGACTTGAACAAGATTCCTGAAGCTGGAAGGAATGCAATAAAGAATCATGGTGGCGGAGTATTGAATCATAACATGTGGTGGACCATACTCAAGAAAGATGTTCCAATAACTAAGACTATGAGTGAAGCTATCAATAAAACATTCGGAAGTTTTGATATATTTAAGAAACAATTATCGGATACAGCAATGAACAGATTCGGTTCAGGATGGGCATGGGTAGTTGTGAATAAAGGAAAACTCGAGATATTATCGACGGCAAACCAGGACACACCATTATCAGATGGAAAAACACCAATATTATTAATTGATGTGTGGGAACACTCGTACTACAAAAAATATGAAAATAGGCGTGCAGAATACGTTGAAGCGTTTTTCCATGTACTCAATTGGCAGCAAGTCGAGAAGAATTACAAGGATGCGTTGAAGAAATAATTCTTCAATGTTATTTTTTTTCTACCATTTAAAATATCAAAGAACACTTTAGTAGGGGATTTTCAGTATCTTTCTTTCACAAGTTTTATATCAGACATTTTATTCAACTGATATAATAAACGAATACATAATAACAATGCAAGTGATACAATGACGTCTATCGAAGAAGTTAATGATTCAATGGAAGGAAATCAAAAAGAATATGAGGAAGAAATGGAAGACGAGCCATCTAAAGAAGACAGCAAAATTCAAGAGGATGCTAAAATGCATGCACTCATCACCGGAGCATCAAGCGGCATTGGGAGAGAACTTGCCAAAATATTTGCAAAGAACGGATACAATATATTGATAGTTGCTAGACGAAAAGACTTGCTTCTCGAACTTAAGGAAGAGATAAGCAAGGAGTATAGTGTGGATGTGCACATAATCATCTCAGACCTGTCAAAGCCGGATGTGCCAAATAAATTGTATGATGGTGTAAAATCCCTGGGCATCAAGATAGATGTTCTCGTGAATAATGCTGGCTTTGGAGAATACGGAAATTTCAAGGATGCAAGTCTTGAAAGAACTGAAGACATGATAAATTTGAACATTCTTGCATTGACAAAATTGACAAGATTATTTATGAATGATATCATAGAATCGAAAGGTGCAATACTGAACGTCGCTTCGACCGCTGCATTTCAACCAGGTCCTCTTATGAGTGTATATTTTGCGACAAAATCATATGTATTATCATTTTCAGAAGCTATCGCTGAAGAATTAAAGGACGAAGGAGTAACGGTTACTGCGCTTTGTCCAGGTCCAACAATCTCAGGATTTCAGGAAGCTGCAAATCTTAGCGGATCAAAACTTTTAGAAGGTAAAAAAATCCCTTCATCAAAAGATGTTGCTGAGTATGGATACAATGCGCTCATGAATGGAAAAAGGGTCGCGATACATGGTGCGCAGAATAAATTAATGGTGCATGCCGTAAAGTTTCTGCCAAGAAAGACTATTACGAAGATGGTCAAAAATTTTCAGAAAAAAAAGGATGAATAAAGACAATAAGATGTTCATAACGTAAATCAAGGATAGCACGCTCGTATACAGATAATTATCTAATATACATCGAGCTATTTGCTATCTAAATATTCGTCGAGAACTCGCTTAGTGCAATCCTTGATTATTCGCATAACAATTTAAAAATATGAGGTGAAAACCATGACATCTATGGAAACTGTGACTGAAATGCTGAAGGAAGGCTCATTCGCTCCAGACTTTGAACTGCTGGATCAAGACGGAAAAATGCACAAGCTTTCAGACTATAAAGGAAAGAAAGTCGTGCTATACTTCTATCCAAAAGACAATACGCCAGGATGCACAGTAGAAGCATGCAATTTCAGAGACGATGAAGCTTCTTATAAAAAGAAAGGAGCAGTAATACTTGGAGTCAGTACGGATGATGTTGCAAGCCACAAGAAGTTTGCTACAGGAAAAAAATTGCCGTTCACACTGCTTGCCGATATAGACAAGAAAGTCGTAAACATGTACGGCGTCTGGAAGCAGAAAAGTTTCATGGGACACAAATATATAGGCACATCAAGAGAGACATTCATCATAGACGAGAATGGAAAGGTCATGAAGCACTTTGACGACGTAAGTGTAAGGAATCACAGCAAAGAGATATTGGAATTGTTGTAAGAACTTTTTAGATAGCTATACTCTCTAGGCGCAGACCTTTGTAATATAGCCAATTTTTAAAAAAGTTTTTAAGCCACACAAACTTGATTAATATATGACAAAACTATTGAATGTAAAACCGTTCAGACAATCATCAGGACATTGCGGACCTGCATGTCTTAAGATAGTTCTGGAATATTATGGAATGCATAAATCCGAAAAGGAATTGGCAAGATTAGTCGGAAGTACAGCTACAAAAGGCGTAAGCGCAGAACATATGGCTCGTGCAATAAAAAAATTGAATATGCAAATCGAAATTAAAGATTATTCTACTTTGAATCAGGTTGCATCGTTGCTAAAAAGAAATATCCCGATAATTGTAGACTGGTTCTCACAGACTGACGGGCACTACTCTGTTGTTGTAGGTTTATCGCGCGAAAATATCTATATACAGGATCCAGAGCTTGGATATTTAAGGACGATGAAACGCCAGGCATTCATGACATTATGGTTTGATTTCGACGGAAAAATTATAACTCGCAAAGAAGACATGATAATACGCAGAATGATAGTTATAACGCCGAGAAAGAATGATTCTTGATAACGGTTCTTATTGAACATGATTTGCGGTGAATAAGAAATCTTAATTACAATTCATAGAAGATTTTGTTTTCTTACAAATTTCATTATTTCTTCTGCGAGCCTATTTTGTGCCTTTGTATAATGATGATCTGCGCCCCTAAGTATTTTAATTTGAGAATCTTTTATTTTTTTCTTTAATTCGCGACTCTTAATCAATGGAACAATTTTATCCTTATCGCCATGAATTATCAAGACTGGAACTGATATCTTTTCTGCAGCGGCATAGCTATCATGCGATCCATAATCTCTAAAGAATTTAATGTTAGGGTGAGCCTTCTTTTTTTGCGTGGTTTTATTGACTATCATTAATTCTTTTAATATGTATATCCCGCTTTTAATCATTTCAGTTACATCATAATATGTTGGCGGGCTGATTAATATTAAAAAATTGAATTGTTCGATTGATGCCGCCATAATTCCACCAACCCCTCCAAAACTTGATCCAATAAACCCTATCTTACTATATCCTATTCTTTCAAGTTCATGTTTAGCGCATAAAATATCGTCAATAGTTTCAGTTAATGTTAAATCATCATATTCTCCATCGCTTTCTCCATGTCCTAGAAGATCCATCCTAAAAGTTGTTATTCCAGAAGCATTTATCCTATCCTGCAAAGATATATATAATATATCATCTTTATTGCTTCCTAGTCCATGACACATTATTATCGCAACATTTGATTCTTTGACAGTATTAGATTTCGAAATTATTCCGCAAAGTTTTTGTCCATGAGAATTTTTAAAATAAATATATTTCATAACTAAGAGAATACCAGCTACTATAAATAGTTAATCTATAGTGTAAAATTATCTCCAGTGTAAAAGTATCTCCATTATAAATTTTTTAGAAAATTGAATGCTAAACATGTATCATCTCTATTATTAACGTCGTCTCTTCTTAGAAACCTTGCTTTTGGAGACTTTATTTTTCTGAAAGAAAGCCAAATATATTATCGGCAAGATTCCGACTGTATTGAATATGAATATGCATATGAACCATGCCAATTGTTTGTTTCTCCCTGACTTCCACAATCCAATACATTTCCAGACAGCATCCCATATTAACAAGGGTAATAACCATAGTAGAATCGTTGGACTGAATATAGCTGGATTGTAAATGAATGGTTGAAATATAGCCATATTATCTTAAATGGCTTCGCTGTTTAAATACTTTCCTGTAAATTTACATTTTATGGTCAAGCATAACATTTTTATAATAGGATATTATTATCCGTATTTGAATTTATAATATCGTGAGGTAAACAAATGAATATACAGATAAAATCTCAACTTGATACGACATGCGACGTTTTAGTGCTAGGACTATTTGAAGAAGATACAGAGTTATACGCAAAATATAATTCTCATCTTGCAGAAGATTTGACAGCAGCAATCCAGGCGAAAAGACTTGAAAGGACTTTCGGAAAGACGTACTCGACAAAAATAAACAATTCTACCTATGAGCATGTCTTGATTGTATCTCTTGGAAAAAAATCAGAGTTTAAAGCGGATCATATACGAAGAGCGATGCAGAGAATTGTACACTCGTTGAACCAATGGAAACATAAGAGTGCGACAACAAATATATTGGATTTAGTCCAAAAGGAAGTCAAGGACATTAAAATTTCAGACAAGGATCTTGGAAGGCTTGCCGCTGAAGGATTGATTCTTTCGGATTATATATTCGACAAATACTTGACGAAGAAGGCAGATACAAAGATAGACAGAATAGTGATACAATTCAATGACAGTAAAGATTTCATCATAGGAATAAATGAAGGAAAAATAATTGCGGAAAGCACGAACTTTGCAAAGAATCTAGTCAATGAACCGTCTAACGTCGTAACGCCTACATATCTTGAAAAGGCAGTCAAGCAAATATTCTCGAAAAACCCAAAGATAAAAATAACAGTATTGGAAAAAGCGCAGATGGAAAAATTAGGATTAAATGCATTGCTTGGTGTTGCTCGTGCAAGCAAGGAGCCTCCAAAATTAATAATAATACAATACAATGGCGGAAATGTAAAAGATAAATCTGTCGCAATTGTCGGCAAAGGAATAACATTCGATGCAGGAGGATATGACATAAAGCCTGCAGGAAAATTTTTGGACATGAAATGTGACATGTCGGGAGCTGCAGCAGTCATAGGAACGATAAAAGCTATGAATGAACTTGGCGTAAAGAAAAATATAATCGGCGTTATTCCTTCATGCGAAAATATGGTCGATGGAAGCGCGCAAAAACCAGGAGATATTGTTAAAGCATTCAATGGAAAGACAATAGAGATAGCAAATACCGATGCTGAGGGAAGATTAATACTTGCTGACGCAATCGCATACGCAGAAAAAACATATTCTCCTGAAACAATCATAGACTTAGCGACATTGACTGGAGCATGTATTGTAGCTCTAGGATTTTATGCTGCAGCAATTGTCAGCAATGACGATGAATTGTCGAAAAACTTGATTGAAGCAGGAAATGCAAGTTATGATAGGGTATGGCCATTGCCATTCTATGAAGAATATCAGGACTTGATGGATGGAGATATAACAGACTTGAAGAATCTCTCTAAACAGGCAAATGATCGTGCAGCAGGAACCATAACTGGAGGAGTATTCATCAGTAAATTCGTCGACAAGGCAAAATGGGCACACCTAGATATTGCAAGCACTGCATATGTTCCAGAAGAAAAAGAATACACTCAAAAATATGCGACTGGTGCAGGAGTAAGATTGTTGAGTTATTATTTCATGAAGTAGAACAAATGTAAAACAACATTTCTTTCTCAAACAAAAACCTTTAAATATTACCGTCTAATTTTATATATTGTAAGCTATGGGTATTCGATATCTGATGAACAAATTCATCAAATATCATTACATTATACCTGAAATGCAGACGGAGAGTGTTTTAAGTGGTATTAAGCGAGAAGAATTGGAATCAAGATATTGAGAAAGAAGTTTATTCTGAATGGAAAGACACAGAACGATATAAGTTCAAGAAAAATTCTGGAAAAAAAGTATATTCTATAGATACTCCTCCACCATACATAAATACTCCTGTTCATATAGGACAAGCAACAACGTATGTATTCATGGATATGTTTGCAAGATTCCATAGGATGAAAGGACGAGAAATATTATTTCCATTAGGACTTGACAGGAATGGTCTTCCAATAGAGATGGCAGCCGAAAAGCGCTATGGAATAAAAGTCACGACTACTGACAGGAAATTATTCATAGAAAAATGCAGGGAAATGCTTGAAGAATGTTCACTTGAATCACTAGATTCATTCTATAGACTTGGAATTGGATTCAATTCATGGAATAAAGGAAATGGAATAGGAGAAGTTTATGAGACAGATAGTTCAGATTATCGCTCTCTAACTCAGGATACATTTATTGAATTATGGCATAAAGGATTAGTATATGAGGATGATAGAACTAATAATTGGTGTCCGGGATGCCAGACGACAATAGCAGATGCAGAAATAGATTACGCAGAATTACCGTCATTCTTCAACGATATCAAATTCAAGATAAAGGAAACTGGTGAAGATATTATCATAGGGACGACAAGACCAGAATTGATATGTACGTGTGAAATGATATGTTACAATCCAGAAGACGATAGATATAAATATTTAGAAGGAAAGAACGCAATCACACCAATATTTGGAAAAGTCGTTCCGATAAAAGCAGATCCAGTGGCAGTCATGGACAAAGGAACTGGACTTATGATGATGAGCAGTTTTGGTGATGTTACAGATATAAGATTCTTCAGGGATAATTCATTAAAACCGACCATTGCAATAAATAAGGACGGCACGATGAACGAACATGCAGGACAATTCAAGGGAATGACAACAAAGGAAGCCCAAAAAGCGATTGTCATGGAATTAGTCAAACAAAATTTGGTCGTCAAACAGACTAGAATAAAACATAGAACACCAATATGCGAGCGTAGTAAAGACCCTATTGAATTTATCGGCATGAAAGAATATTACTTGAAACAATTAGAATTTAGAGGAGAAATGCTTAAAATTGCAGAGAAACCAAATTTTTATTCTCCAGATTCAAGAAAGATATTGATAGATTGGATTAATAGTGTAAGCATAGATTGGCCATTATCCAGACGAAGATTTTATGCAACTGAAATACCATTATGGTATTGTCAAGAATGTAAATACATATATATTCCAGAGAAGAGAACTGGAAAATATTTCAGGCCGTGGAATGAACCATGCCCATTAAAAGAATGTCCGCAATGTGGATCGACAGGATTTATAGGCGAGGAGCGAGTATTTGATACATGGTTTGATTCATCCATAAGCCCATTATATATATTAAAATATTCGAGGGACAAGGAATTCTTCAAACAAAATCCTACGTGTTCATTAAGGCCGCAAGGAAAAGAGATAGTTCGAACATGGCTATATTATACTTTGCTTAAGGATTATCTATTGACTGGACACTGCATATTTGATGATGTATGGGTAAACTATCATATCGTAGATGAGAATGGAAAGAAGATGTCAAAGTCCGCAGGAAATGGAATTGACCCGCAAGATGTATTGAATAAATTTGGAGCAGAATCATTCAGACTTTGGGCAGCATTAGAAGGAAACTTGGAAAAAACTGACTTCAGATGCTCATATGAACGAATAGAAGGTTGCGGAAAGACAGTTAGCAAGTTATGGAATGTCGCAAAATTCATATCGATGTTCAAGGAATCAGAATATAAGACGATGAATGACGCAGAAAAACATTTGACTGAACTTGATAAATGGGTATTGAATGAAGCAAACTTGCTCGTCATAAAATGTCATGAGCAATATCCAAACTATGATTTCCATAATCCAGTCGTTGATATAAGGCATTTCATATGGGAAACATTTGCATCACACTATATTGAACTTGTAAAGAATCGTGCATATAATCAGAACAAAGAATTTACACATGAACAGCAGCATGCAGCGATATTCACATTGAATCATGTAATGGACGCTTTGTTGAAGATGCTTGCACCAGTCATGCCATTGATAACGTACAGAGTGTATAAGGACTTACACGACAAAGATATTCATTTCGAACACTTCGTTGAAGCATGGAAGATACATGAAGATGTAACATTATCAAAGGAAGATATCGTTGAATTGAACAGCTTCATATGGAAATCGAAAAAAGATGCAGGAAAAAGCTTGAAAGATGAAGTCAAGAAACTAGTCATCGAAGAGAAATTCAAGTCAATGCAACACGACATCATAAGCGCACATAACGTGAAACATCTAACATTCGGAGAACGGATGCTAGAGATGTAGATTATTTCTTTTTCATCTTGAGGTCGCAAATTGCGACTTCAAATAATAAATTTCCATTTCTGTTAACAGAAACTTGAATGTTTCTGGAAACCGTTCTTTATTCCTTATGTTTTAAAGACTACCCTATGTTTATTTTTAGGAGGCTCATTTAGTAATAGACCATTTGTGGCACAAGTTTTAGGGATTCTTGTTTTAAGTTCATCAATAAAATTATCCAACCTAGATATATCTCCTGCAAAAAGAAGATGAGTTTTATTTGAAGTAAAAGAAATTAAAATACCATGAGTAGCCAGTTCTCGTATCTCTAAATGTTTTAATTCACTAAAAGGTATTTCTATTTTTTTTGGAAATCTAAATAAATAATAACTTACAGAAATAAAGAATATACTATTTTTAGCTAAAAGAACATCTTTGCTAAAATAGAATATGTCAGAGCATACTGCCCCAAAAAATAAAAATATAATAATAATGTACAACGTCAAATATCGACTTTCATAATTAGAATAAGTATTATACAACAAAACCATTAAAGGAATACAATACATTATAAGTCTGATAATTAAAAAAACGCGATTAACCCCGTAGTATTTGTTTTGCGCCATGATATTAATAATCTCACTTATCTTATAAAATTTTCTTTTTTCTTTTTTTATCTTTTCTCCCTCAGCAATTTCTTGTTTTTCTCGACAGATTTCTTCAATAAGTCCATATCTTTTTCTAGTTTTGTTTCTTCCTTTGTTTTAGGGACCGTCGGTAGTAATGTATTTCCCTGAATTCTATTTCTTACAATGTTTGGAACATTCGGGACTTTCTGTGCAAGTATTTTATTAGCTTCATCGAATTCTTTGTCTGTCGATATAATCAATTCATTCTTGAATGGCTTTTCAGTCTTCTTTCTGATCAATAGAAGTGTCGTCATTGCGACTATGAATGTTCCAATCATCGTCCATAAAATCCATAGCATACCTTTTTGTTGCTTTATACTGCTGATGGCATTGCTAATTATATTATTAATAGAATTTCCAGACGAACTTGTAGCCGAAGTCACTTTCAATGTTTCATTCTTTACAGTCTTGTTTTCCTGCGGTTTGATTATTGGCGCAATAGCTTCTTGATTCTTATTATAACTTATTGCATACAATCCTTGTCCTGTACTTTCAGCTGAATAATATACTGAATCCATGTCTTCAGTCAGATATTTTGTCGAAAGCATATCCCAAGTATCATTGACAGGAATATACTGTAGCAATACTACTTCTGAAATACTTACATTGCTGTCATTAAGCCACTTTTTTGTGACGCTAAAAAATATTTCAGAATCTATAGACACGTTAGGAGGAACATTGGTCTTATTTAATAAGATATATGCGAACGATTCAAAAGTATAATTATTTTCAGGAGCATCAGTCTTTGAAATGCTAATCGTTACATTAGTCAAGTTTTCGCTCGAGTTAAAACTTACACGCGATACTGGAATATTTTTGCTGTCTACAGTCATATTTGTGATTCCCTTTTTCAGTGAATCATATTTTGTCGAAACAGAATTTGAATTTGCATCATATCCCCCGCTTCCTCCTATTCCTCCGGATCCTCCAGCGCCAGATCCAGAAATTCCGCCACCCGAACTTCCTCCGCTACCTCCAGAACCGCCAGATCCTCCACTTCCACCGCCGCCTGGTGGTGCACTATTGACGATAAAAGAAATGATTGAAGAATCATCATCTGTATTATTGGACATATCCATGCATCTTACATATACCTTGTTATTTCCGACGGAAACAGCATGAGTTGCAGTATGCATCGTAATATTGTCTATAAACGTATAGTTCATGGAATCATATGAAACATTAGAATAATCAAACCTGCAAGTCGCATTCTCATCTGTAATTACGTTTAACGCGACACTTGTAACATAAGACAATGTTCCGGACGGAGTTAGATTAATCATATTAGGACTATTAATATCTGAAATCCTGAACGCTGCAGCAGAATTACCGACATTCCCGACAGTATCATTCGAATAGACGATTAAAGTATAATTTCCATTGCTTAGATATATTGAAGTACTTGATATTGAAGTGTTAGAGCAAGAAGTTAAACTAATATTTGCCAAAATAATATTAGACGAACCAAGAGAACCATTTATGCTATACCAGCATGCATCTACGCCTGTTGCATCACTTGAAGTATAATTTATGTCAATCTTTGATTGGTTATAGATTGCAGAATTTGCAGGACTTAGCACAGATATAACGGGGCTTATGCCGTCAACAATAACATTCCATGAAACAATCCTGTAAGATTCATTTGAAGTATCATTGTTCGAAATCAGGACGCTAACGATGTATAGCGATGAAGTATAATTTGTCGTGTCAAAAGTGAAATTCTGCGACTGATTCGCAACAGTCCCATTTATACGCCAATAATAAAATAAGGATTTATTGTCCAAGTCTGAAGCGTCAACCGTGAAGTTTATTGAATTATTTTCACGAACATAAATTAAGCTGCTTGAAGGAACATCAGGAGTATAACCATTCAGTTTTACTGATGACTGCAATGCAATTGAAATCAAATAGTTTGAAGAACTTCCGTATGAATCAGTCACAGTAAAAAGCACAGTAGTGTTCGTAAGATTAGAATCATATGCTTTATTGAATATAGAATATGCGTAAGAGCCATTACTAGTATTCCCAACTTGCGTAATTAATGTAAATCCTGAATCATTCAAAGTCACATTGACTGAATCATTATCCAAATCAAGATAACTAATATTGAGCGTGATATTGTCAGGACGATAAAATAATACATGGTTTGTTCCATTGATATTCCCAATCATCATCCCGCCCACGGGCGTCACATTCAATATTTCAGGCAATGTATTTTCCAATGTAGTAATATTGATATTGAAAGTCAATGGAGGATTTGAAAAATCATAGCCATCGACGCGGAACCATTTGAAAGCATCCTTTCGTGACGTACTTACATATTCATTGTCTGTCGACCCTACGCCCATATAAGTATCTACATCTCCAGTAGAATTATATAAATATAAATCCAAATCATTCGCGCTTGTGCTCCAATTTACATAAACCGTAGTGTTTTTAGAGAGAGGAGTATAATAGCAGTAATAATACACATCTTCATGAGTCAAGGCATTATCTACAGCAGGATTGCTTGACTTATGCAGCATAATTCTCGACAGATATCTCGAACTTGATATAGGAATAGTTATGACGACTGGAATTCGCAATGTTTTTACAATTTCAGCTGTGCCATTATTTCCTGAGCCGTTTAGAAATATAATTCCGCCGTAAGTTGTCGCGTAAGTAGCGTTGTAATCTTCGAGAGTAAAATTTGCCTGGAATGTATAATTAGAATTACCATTTACAGTTATGCTTGAAGGCACGCTTAACTGATTTGCTGCAAGCACATCACTTGTCTCAAGATTTGTAATCGGTTCAACCATTGAATAAAATGTAATACTATAATTATTATTATTTATAAGAGTTATATTCGATGAACTAGTTGTATAAGGAGTTAAAACGAATTCCCATCTATCGTTTACAACATTCTGATTGTATGCATTTGTATAATTTACGTCTGCATAAATATTTCCAGTCAATGCATTATATACATCTAATTCTCCAGTGCCTTTCTCGAAGACTTTTCCAGTAATGTCTCTTGTGGATTGAATCAATATTGCACGTACATGCGACGGTGTTAATGCAGGATTTTTTTCGAGAAGCAATGCTGCTGCACCGCTGACAAATGGTGTTGACATGCTTGTTCCCGTCAAATAGAATGTTCCACCACCAAGCCATGTAGAACCCATGTCGACGCCTGGAGCAACTAATTCAGGATCTAATCTTCCAAAAGCACCAGGCCCGCGACTGCTTCCAATCCATACAGTATGAAAATTTACGTCTGATGTCCCGTGATCGTCTACAGCTCCGACTGTTATAGCTTTTTCAGAAGCTGCAGGGATTTCGATTGTGGAAGTTCCATTCCCATTATTACCGGCGCTTATTACAACGACCATTCCTTGATTCACAATATTGTCTACTGCAGACGAGAATGGATCTTTTCCTGTGTTCCCTTCGGGAGTAGCGGATGCATAAATTCCGAGCGATAGGCTTATTATTGATGCATTATGATCTTTCGCCCAATCCATTGCACGTATTACATCACTCTCATTGCACGATCCTAAACTATTACAAACCTTCAATGCAAGAAGCCTTGCATTTGGAGCGACACCTCTAGAAACACCGTTTGCAGCCACCGTACCTGCAACATGAGTGCCATGCCCGTTATTATCCATAGGGTCGACGGTATTATTATTGAAATTATATCCGTCATAAACTTTGCAGCTAGCATTTGTCCCGTTACCAAAACATCCTCCAAGATCTGGATTAGTATAGTCTATTCCGGTATCGAGCATTGCAACAGTAACGCCTAAACCTGTAATATTTAATATATCTAAAGAATAGTTGGCATCGACTGATGCAATTCCAGAAGATAAAGAGGATAATATATGCAGTTCCCGATTTTCATATACTCGAACATTCAATCCATTTGCTATCGCCTGCTGCTTTAATTCTTCAAGACCTTGACGGGAAAGTTTTCCTGAATATCCATTGATAATATTAAAATCATATTTTTTATTGAAACCTTTCACATTAGAAATTGCCTTATCAGCAATTATTTTATTGGCGTTTCTTTTATTATAAGTTATGCTCTTAGAATTGATGAGAGAATCAGAAGTGGATTCTTTTGTTTTCTTATTGTCTACTACAATCTGGCTGCTTGAATTATCATCAACCATTATTATTACGTCAACAAGCCCATCCTTAATCATCTTCTGGCTGACATCACCATTCAATTCGACGCGATCGGTTATGATGTTGCCTGAATCCATCTTGGCATAAGACATATACGAAAATATTGGGATGATTAATATAACTGATAGTAGCACTATAAATAGAATCACAACATTCATAGCTATTCTTTTTTTTCTCATCAGCTCCTCTTTTTTTAAAGTTAAGTAATTATCATATTCCCAAAAAGTTCTTTATCATATCCTTGTTGCGAACTTCAGGATGGAACAATACTCCAAAATGTTTTAAGTGCTTATGCTTGACTGCTTGAACGACATCAATTCCTTTGCAATCTGTCTTTGCATATATATGAAAATGCTTTTTGAAAGTGTCGTCATCCTTGATTGCAAAATTATGTAGAGTATATACTTCACGAGACCCATCATCTCCAGGGTTTACTCCCAAAAATTCAGCACTGAAAACTATAGGCTTTAACCCAATCTCCAAACCTTTCACAAGTTTACATCCATATATAGAGCATAATGCTTGCATCCCGCCGCATATTGCAAGGACAGGCTTATCGTATGATAATAAGAATTTGAATTTTGACAAATCCTTTGAATAAGACATGTCCTTCAATGATGTGCCAGTAATTATTATCCTATGGCTAGAGTCAATATCTTTTTTTGTCAACTTAAGATAATGTTTAGTCATGAACGGTTCTTCTGCAATATTCAATATATCTTCGATAGGCTTCACAAATTCCAGATAATGCAGTTCTTCCTTACAAATATTAATTATTAGTATCATTTTAGTTCAATATATTATTTTAACATCAATTTATTTTAACATTAATCATTAAAATATTTTTCAACCTAATATTTTCAAACGAGCTTATCCCAATATCTTCTTCACATAATTATATACTTCTGGATACTTGTTTATATCCAATAAGTCATTATGCAACAAGTCTGTTCCTGAACATTTTCCTGTTACATAAAATACGTGGCTTTGAGGAATCCCGGGTATCATTGAATTGTTTACTGTGACGATGCCGTCGCCATCCTGTCCGTCTGTGTCGCAACCTTTTCCTACGACTAAATATGTATCATTGAGATTCTGCGAAGTTGACAAGTCATTAAGTTTTTTTATGAATAACGCGTCCATTCGCATATCTTCGCATTCAGTTGACGATCCGAATATCTTGCATAAATTATATGTCCTGTCAGATATGCCTTGGCTTGGCGTAGCGATAAGAATTACTTTGCCGATACTTGCTGTCCCGAATATCTGCATGTATCTGCGCAATACCAATCCGCCCATAGAATGTGCGACGATATCTACTTTGCTGCTGCCTGTGATATAAATCGTATAATCTATGGATTCTTTAAGCCTTAAAGCATATGAATCTATATTGTCCGTCTTTGACTGGCTTACAGTCAATCCTAATAAATCATTATACGTTTCAATGTAATATGTTGGCCTGCTCATCAAAGGAAGATAATAATGCCCCAAAATATCGCTTGTAGAATTTCCAGTATTAAGAAGCGTTCCAGTCTCAAAATAATCTTTATCATTGCTGAATTTTTCTTCAAACCCGTCAAATATCTCAATAGATTGATATGCATCAGTCTTGACATTGAATGAATGCCCATGAAGAAGTATCAAAGGATTCTTGGACGGTGTTTTTTCGCATGACTGGCATTTGCCATACAAGCAGCATTGCATCACAGGTTCAGGAAGGCTTGCTGATATATCGATTGCATCAGTAATATTTGAATCATTGAATACAGGAATTGCATAATATTGTGCAGTAACATCATTTATTGCAGGAACCTTCGCAGATTCATTGCATAATTTCTCTATGGCACGCAAATCTGATAATATTGCATTATCTGCATTAAAATAAAATAATGACGAATTAAAATTATATTTGAGTATCAAATCTTCAGGTGTAGTAACATTATACGTATTTACTAAAGCATCTGCAACATATGCCCTATAATAAGGCAAGACGGTGTTATATGATAAAATACTATTCTGCCCATTTACTAATTCATATTCAGAGAGCAATTTGTATTGCATAAGAAGAGTATCTTCTGAATCAGGCACAGGCATATTCATAGATATCTGTAATCTACTTATGATCAATGATGCATCCGAACAAACAGTATATAATTTCGTCGAGACATCATCGACTGTGTTTAAATCAACATTCGGATTATTGTTCGCATTAAGGCCATAATTGCGGTCGCATAGGACGGAAATGTTAGAAATATCTGTTCCTGCAGCGTTTCCTCCATTGGCTGATGCATTATCCATCATGCAAATCATGTTAGTATAGATATATAATGCAGGATATATATCTATCAGTTTGGATTTAGTGGAATTAATCAATGCATCATCTAGGCCTGAAGAGATTGCGTCCAGACTTGATACTTTATTCGACAATAAAGTATAATCGTATTGATTGCCATTAAAGGAATTAATCGCTGAATTGCCGTCGATGATGGTTTTTATTATAGATGTATTTAATGAAGGGCTCAAATTTAGAAGATTATAAGATAAAATTTCCTTATACAATTGAAGCTTCGATTGTTCATATGTCAGCAATTCGAGCAACGCATTATGATCATTTATTGTCGCAATAATATAATCATTGTAAGAAGAAACATTAGAAATCAAAGACTCGGAATTATTTAAAATATTATTGTTGACGATAAACGCCTTTGCAGATACATAATCATCGTTGCGCCATAAAGATAATACTCCCTGAAGATCATTTGCTATCGTATTCATATCTGATTTTAATAAGGCATATCTTGCTTTATCAAAAAGTATTGGAACAGCGTCAATAATATTGCCTGCATTGCTCATAATCTGAGATGCATTAATAACATCATTAGTTGCAAGCGCATAACTATTTTTGGAAAAATCTGCTGCAGATAACTGCTCGACGGATGGAGCATATTGCACTACAAGCAAAGATTTACGTACAATCGCATCGCTATTCGCAGGGCATAGAGGCGTATATAAATTATGGCACTCGAGCCTGTAGAGGTATGTGTTTATTCCATATCCTAAATAATTCAGAGGTATATCGAAGGAGTATGCTTTATTTTTATAAGTTTTGGAACTAAATGACCCGTTGTCTAAAATGGTGTCATGCGACATATCAGTCAAAGTGTAATTGCACTCTGCCTCACACTCAAAATTATTATATAATTTTATATCGACGGCAAAAGGCACTACGCTCGAACCTGTCGTATTTATTTCAGAATATTCTGGCGTAAGTGTTATACGCAATTGCTCACCGATCATAAAATTAAGTCTGAATAAAATTAAAAAGGTTATTATAAGTATAATAGCAATAATCATCAGCCATACCACAAGTTTGCTTACACGCCTCTTCTTAGGAATATTTTCAGAATTATTTTTATCAGAAATTATTTTATCAGGACCAGGTTTATCGGGATTGTGTTTATCGGGAACAAGAGCAGCACTTTTACTAACATCACGATTATATTTTTCTCCTATAAATCTTCTAAGCCAATTAAATATTTTCCAATTAAATCTTTTTTCTTTATTCATTCTCATTGCTCAATATTATTATCTGCATTCATCCATATTCAATATTCATTTATAGTCCATATTCATTCCAACTGCTCGATATTCATGATTATTCCGCCTGAATCATCCTTGACAATAATATTTTTCATTATCCTCAACTGGCGCTTATAATAAGGTGCATTCAAGAGAAAACTTTCATACTCGCCACCTTCGCCAGCAGGATTTATTTTTAGTGTGTCTTTGAGTATCTTCATTTCCTCGATGAATTTCTCATCAATCTTTCTTCCGATGAATTTGCCAAGACCGTAACCGAATGTTCCTATGATTATTATCTCAAATTTTTTCTCAATCAATTCCTTGAGCAATTCAATCTGGTTCTTCTGCCATAATGGATTGAAGCATTCCATTCCAAGATTGTTAGTTATCGTCTGAACTCTTGATGCTTGATACACGGATTCTATTGCACCTGTGACTATCGCCTGTACTTTGAATATTGTCTTCGCTTTCTTTATAGCTATTGTCAAATCCTTCAATTCCACTTCCTTCTCTCCTTTCGTCTTCTGTATTATGTGCGGAATCCCTGTAGCTTTCGCTTGAACTTCTGCCCACTTAATATTTGGCGTATGGAACATGTAGCTCTCACTATTTTCCGATTGTATTATTATCAAGCATTTGACATTAGTATATTCAAGAGCATACGCTAACGCGAGTCCAGAATCTTTTCCTCCTGAGAATAGGACTGCGGAATTTAATTGGTTTTTCAAATTTTCTTTTGAATTCTTCCTTGAATCTTTTTTAGATTTTCTCTTTATGCTTCTATCTAACTTTACCTTACCCACCATGCTTTAAACAATGGAATGGACTTTATAAAATTTTAGGTTAATCTTAAATATTTCTTACTCTATAATAATAAATTATTTAAACATATAACGTTTTCTTAAAGACATGCCGAACAAAAAATCCGAAAAGAAGAATTACAAATCAGAAAACAAAATTCCTGTTCCAATAATAGTAGACTGTATGCAGAATGGCAATAGTGATGCGTCAAAGATTCAAGAAATATATACTAATATAAGAAAAGAATGCGGATTGATGCAAAAAAAACCAGCCTATGATGTCATACACCCATTTACTCATGTCAGCGACAAGCCGGTACTATATGGTTCAGCAATGTATCAAATAGATGGCGCAGTAATAACGTTCAAAATATACAAATTATTTGATCCTCTAGATGAAAAAATGAATGAAAGCAGAAGGACTGATCCATGGAAAAAATATTTATCCACAACACGAATGGAAATAATGGTAAATGCAAAACCAAAATATGAATCCAAAAAATCAGAATTAGAAGAAACTATCAAGGATGTAATAGCTAAATATGATTCTAATAATTCGAAAAGTTAATGAGACTAATATTTTAAATCGAAAGTATCAGAACTATACTCTCTTCAATTTTGGGCCGTCATCAGTATCATTGACGTGAAATCCCATCATCTTTATTACATCTCGCAATTGGTCGCTCTTCTTGAAGTCTTTAGTCCTTCGCGCTCGTTCTCGTTCACGAACAACGCTCATGACTTCTTCTGGAACTATGACATCTTCATGCTGCAATTCCTTGAGTCCAAGTCCAAATACTAAATCAAAATTTAATAGCATCAAATATTTCTCCCTGTCATTGAATTCCTTGTCCTTGACGACAGACCATAATATTGCAAGTGCCTTTGGAGTATTCAAGTCATCGTTTATAGCTTCCAAAAATTCTGCATGATACTTGTCGATAAGGCCTGTATTTACTATTTCCTTCTCTGACTTTCTAAATTCCAATAATTTTTCTTTCAAGATTTCAAAAGTATTCTTTGCTGCCTTCAATCCTTCCAATGTAAAAGTCAGTGGAGTCTTATAATGAGTGGTTAAACACATATACCTATAATCTATGGGACTAAATCCATGTTTTTCAAGTGCAGCAATAGTCATTATCCCTCCAGCACTCTTTGACATCTTGCCCTTGTCGCTAATAAGGAACGCTGAATGCACCCAATAATTGACCCACTTGTGTCCTGTTGCTCCTTCACTTTGTGCAATCTCATTAGTATGATGCACTGGAATCAAATCTTCGCCGCCACAATGAATATCAAAATGGTCTCCAAGATATTTCATGCTCATCGCTGAACATTCTATATGCCAACCTGGATAACCCATACCCCACGGGCTCGCCCATTGCATATCGTGGTCTACAAATTTGGATCTTGTGAACCATAATACGAAATCATGAGGATTACGCTTATGTTCATCGACGTTGACTCGTGCACCTGCTTTCAAGTCGTCAAGCTTCAATAATGCTAATTTTCCATAAGGCTTGAATTTACTGATGTCATAATATACATTGCCATTCGCAATATAAGTCATATTGCTCTGCTCTAATTGCTGCACAAGTTTGACCATTTCCTTTATATGTTCTGTTGCACGGCAAACGACATCAGGCTTCAGGATATTCAGTTTGTGGACGTCTTTGAAGAATGCATCCTCATAGAATCTGGCTATTTCAATTGGAGTTTTGCCTTCCTTTCTCGCACCGACAAGCATCTTGTCTTCGCCAGTATCAGCATCGCTCGTCAAATGGCCAACATCAGTAATATTCATGACGTGCTTCACTTTATAATCATTGAATAGAAAAGTCCTCTTTAATATATCGACGAATAGATAACACCTGAAATTACCAACATGCGCATATCCATAAACGGTAGGCCCACAACTATACATTCCAACATGCCCTTCCTTGATTGGAACAAACTCTTCTTTTTTACGCGTCAAAGTGTTGTAAAGCTTAATCATACATATATTAGAACTAGATTGTTTTAAAAATGTTTTTACATTTTAGCCAAATTTCTACGCCTAGCGAGCATTCGGTTAACCAATTTATTACAAATAACAAAAACTTTGATAAAGTTTTTGGAATTGAAAATTTTGAATTAAATTTTCAATAGCTCGAAAACAAATCAAATATACCGTCAATGCGAGCGCGCACGTTACGTTTACTCTTAGAATCAAAACAAAAAATGAAAAAAAAAGATGAAATTAATCTAGCGTCTTAAGGACATGCACCGTCGGTGCATCCTCTAGGACATTTATAATTTATTGATGCCATAGCAGTGCCGTTGCAATAATACTTGAAAACGTATCCCTTGAATGCTCCTGTAGTTTGCCTGCAATAGTCTGTATATGTTGATACAGTTCCGTTGTCAGTTACAGTTACAATGCCCTTGACAGAATAATTTAATACACCATTTGTACTGGTACATTGAACATTTGCCGTGTTGGTTGCAGGAGCACTTACATTTTCAGCCGTAGGTTCAGACGGACTTGATGGAATAGGCGGAACTGGAGGAGGCATAGAATTTGTATCTGGAGTCGTACTTGGAACAGTAGCAGTTGTATTAGTTGTTTCAGGTGTTGACGAAGCGGATGAAGGCGCATTTGATGAATTATCATATGCAGCAACTGGAACCTGGACGTTATTTGTGTCTTTATCTACGCCGAAAATATATATTAAAGCGACAATAATTATCACAGCCCCAATTATTAATGGGATATACAATTTTAATTTTTGATTCATTTTCACAACCTCACAATCAATATCAAATAAATTGTTTATATTTGTATATATCTTTTATATATCTGAATATATGATACCTTGAATTGACTTCTTTATAAATTTTTCTCGAATGATAAAAATAATTTTAATGTATTATATGCCTTTACAAATTATCTTCTCTTAACAAAAGTCGGTTTTCTGACAAAGTTACTGTCTCTTCTTTCACCAGATCTTTCCTCTCTTCCTTCAGCAAAAAAATCTTTTCTTCCAACAGATAAATCTTCTTTCTTCCTCGTGAAAGAATCATCCTTTCTCCTGAAAGCAGTCTCGTCATTACTCTTAGCAACAGAATCATCTTTCGCCTTGATTGCATTTTCATCTTTCTTCTTGACGACAAAGAATGCGTGATCCATTTCGAATGGAGCGAGTTCCCTGTAATCTACAATCACAAGTTCCTTTTCAAGCTTTGCTCTAATTTCTCTAAATATATCTTTAGGATTTCTTGTAACATCAACGCTTCTTGCTTTCAATGCAAGTAGTCCAAAGCCTCCGGGCTTCAAGAATAATTTACAATTCTTGATAAATATTTCAGCTTGATTTTTTTGCGCAATATCCATGAATACAGTATCGACTTCACATATCAAATGCGAATATGATTCAGGCTTATTTGCATCAGCCATAATTGGAGCAATATTCTTCCTGTCTTCAGCGACAAAAACCATATCACGAAGCACTCTTGGAGCAAAATCTAGCGCGAATACGACCCCATTTGGCCCGACGATATCTGAAACATGGCTTACTGTTGTTCCAGTCGAGCATCCAAGATATAAAATATAATCATTCTCTTTCATCCCTATCTGGCTTACATCTTTCATCAAAGCTGCTCCAAGTTTTGATCGCTTAGGATTCCATTCCCTATACTCGATCTTGTTTCCAGATTCATCATTATCATAGAACAAAAATTCTCCATAAACTACTTTTCCTGGGATCAGATTCTTAGTCAATAAAGTAGTTCTTCCTTTAGATTTCGTCTCAAAGACTCCCTTGAAATGTTTGAATTGTGTTATTTGCGGCATATTAATATCCAATATCCTGATTTTCGATTCTACTTTCTTTATCTCTATCTTTTTAATTACTCTTTCTTCTCCAAGTCTTCCTTTAATGTATCACCTATGAATTCTCCCTTGAAATAATCTACTTTTGCAGCGATGCTTATTTTTGCAGAAAGTTTTCTTGCTGCCTTTCCCTTATCTTGACGTTTTGCATCCATGACGAATGAATGGCTAATTATTAGTCCATGTTTTGGTGGTCTGATTGCTTTATTCCTCAAATGTCTGAATAAAGCTGTTTCAGCGCCAAGCAATTGAATCGTAGATGATGGCATCATCGCCAAGTGCTTCAATGATTTTGCCTTATCAAGTAGTTTCGCCCCTATAAGTCCTCCTGTAATCGTATACATGTTAGGACAATATTTCATCATAGTATTATCGATATAAGTTATCAATCGTTCTCTCTCGAGATACATATCATCTACTTGCCTGACGAATGCAAGTATCACGCTCAAATCATTTTCAGTGATTGCTTCTCCAATCATAGGACCCATAGATATAGTCTCATTGTATTCTAACATATGTTCTTCTTTTGTATTCTGCAATATTTTTTTTATGAATTGCTCATTATCAGGATTTGCACGTGAAAGTTCAGGATAATAATAACCATACCATTCACGAACTCTTTTTACCAGGGTATTGCAAACTTTGTCAAGTTCAGAAATTGCATTGATAGCCTGTATTATATGAGTGTCAGTATTAACGGACTCGGCGACTATCTTTTTCACAAATAAAAGATTTGCATGTATCAATTTTTCTCGATACTGCGGCCAACGCAATTCTTTGAGAAGACCAAAGTCGATGAGTTTCGTCAGTTCATCGCTGGAAGGTTGTTCAAAATTCTTTCTTGCAATACTTACGGATTCTATATCATCATAATAGGCTACGACACTGATTTTTCCATCCACAAATTTGAAATGACCTATTGCATGCTGTAAATCCATATATTCAGATAATCACATGCGTTTATAAAATTTGTCAAGAATCAGCACTATTGCAACAACCTGCATATGCGCCCAGCGAAACTATGGATAAGATTCTAAAATAATATAAAGTAAGAAAAATTAAAAAGAATTAAGCTAAAGCTGATGTATCCACATCTGGAGCAGAAATCTGACCTGCATCAGGATTATTACCAACAGTAATATTGGTGTCTATCGCTTGGTCTGGTGTATTTGTGTCTGGTGTTTGGGTTTGGACCACAGCAGGCACGGGCGTATTAACAGTTACAGATGCCTGACCAACTGGAGTATTCGGTGTTGTATTAGGTTGGCTTTGACATCCAGTCACTACAATTAAAAGAGATAATATTAATATCGCACCTAATAGTTTCATCGTATCTTGTAGTTTCATTGTACACCACCTTGTGTATTTGTTGGTTGGCCTGAAGAATTATCTCCTCCTGAACCAGATTGATTTCCACGCGGCCCTAGTAATAGTCTTTGACCTGTCATGTTTCCTCTAGGAGGACGATTAGTAAAGTTTTCCCTGGTACGATTAGTCATATTTTCTCTTTGTGTAAAATTTGTGAAGTTTCTTGGATTAGTATTGTTTCCAAATCTGCCGCCCTGTCTTGCTGCCTGTTCAAAATTTCTTACATCTTTTGACACTTTATTAAACATATCGCCTGCAACCTTTATGTCTTGCCATGTTTGCTGGAATCCTCCAGCACTATATTTGATGCCAGGAGTTGCTAAAACTAAAGCAGAGTTTAATAGAGAATTTATCTGATTAAGATCGCCAGATAAATTTGACTGCCCGATTATTGGTTTGATTTTGCCAATATTTGCTTCTATTCTTCCGATGGCAAATCTCGCCCATAAATGGTTTTGCTCATCATTAGCATTATCGAGCATATTTTTGAATGTAGCATCATCGGCTGCTTGAACTGTAGCATTAAGAGTGGACAATAAATTCTGGGCTTCTGATACAACTGATATTAATTCTGTCGTGTTTAAACCCTTGGCAGTCATGTTTGCAATAATTATATTCCAGTTATCGATGCTTGCCTGTAAGTTAACTATCCTTACAGAAACAATTTCTCTTCGTGCAACTACATTACAGCTTTGATAAATTACTAATGTACTGTTCCATTGGCTCTTCAAAGCATCCTTATCGTTTTGAGTGATGTTAGATTTTGAGAACGATTGTCGTGCAGATTTTAATTCATCATTTACTTTTTTAAAATCATTATTTAGAGTTTGTACTTGCGCATTAAATGTTGTCGGATCACCAGCATCTGCAAGCGCTTTCAGTTGAGTTGCATCTGACGTTAAATTATCAGTAGAAATTGTTCCAAAATTACTCAATAATCCTGCCTGGCTCTGGACCAGATTTACTCTGCATTCAATATAGTTATATCTTGCATCAAGTTCCTGTACCTTGCTGCTGTCGACTGCTGCAAATGCAGAACCAGCCAATATGCCTGAAAATATTAATACAAAAAAAGAAAATATTGCAATGTCTCTTCCAATGTGTCTCATTTTATCAACCCTCTCTAATTATCGTTGTATATTATTCAATCTATTAGTTATAATACACTTGGTCTTAATCCATAAATATAAGTTTAACATAAAAATAAATAAGTTTAACATAAATTTAATATAATTTTCTAATGATATAATTCCAATACGGCAAGCTTTTTATCATATAAACGCAAATATAACCCGCTTTTCATAATATAAATACTTTATGAATTATTAGTGTATTAGAAAAAAACACGCTTAGCTTAAAAAAGTAGAGAACGCTTATAATACAATCAAAATACGATCAAAAAATATTCTTCAAAATATCTCTTTCGACTTGATTGATGCATGGGTTATCATACTTTTTTTTGAAAGCGTCATAATCCCCTTCAAAATCATATATGTCATATGAACAAGTATCCGAGAAAAATTTAACCTTAGTATAACCAAGTTTAAACATCTCATAGACTGCATATGTCAACGTACTTGCTTCATATACATAATCGTCACATAATATGGCTGTGCGTCTCGGATCAGGCTGGTTAGATAGCCGCAACTTTGGCGATGAAAAAAACTCTTGTTTGGAAATATCTAAGTTAGATACATTACCTGTTTTTATAATATTTTGTACTAGACTATTCCAAATACTTACACTCAAATTATATTTGGCTTCTTCATATGTCCTATCGTATTTATTACAGTTCTCGCAGATTTCTTTTCCTGTTATCTTACGTTTTAATTCCAGGAATTCATCAAGATGCGTATGCATTCCAAATTGAAAATGATTATATTTTCTATTCATACGCACAATTGCAGAGGAATTGATGTTTTCATTTGCTATCGTTTCATAAGCATCTGGAGTCATATATATAGGATAAAATGAAAGCAATCGTGCATCTTCTGAGCATTTTGAATAAGTATCAAATATATCAGCAGTATAAGGAACTCCGCTTGTCATTACAGCTATTATATCGAATTTTTCGTTTATTGAATTTATTGCCATAAATACTTAGGACTAATATATTATTTATAACTATTTCGATTCCATCATCACTAATCGATTAAGAAAGTATAACATTTTATACTCGATAACTTACTATAAACAATATAGAATAAAATAACTATGAAAACATTATTTCTGCCATTTATTCACAAAATGTCTATGCTCATGTTCTGGAGACATCTTTCCTGTCTCTATGAATACTTCATATCTATGGTCGACACCACGTACATGAGTAATCAACCAGTCGGCAGTAAATCTTGATATGTCGTTCGCGAGTCTTACATTTGCTCCATCCATATCCAATTCTTTACGCATTCCGGCAATCGTCTGTATGAATATCTTATGCAATTCTATATGCTTGTCAGCCTCAGGAAAATTATGACTAGTAAAATATTCTTGCTCATATGTAAAATGTTTTTGTGCATAATCTTCCAAGAATTTGACGGCATCCATCACACTGTTTGTGATATTACCTCTGCCTGATGTGACTTCATCTAATGCATTAATAAGTTTGATAAATTGTTTATGCTGGTCATCCAAAACTTGATTATGAACAGTCAAACCTTCATCCCATTGAATAATCAAATATACCACCTACAATAAATAAACTATACTCACAACAAAGATAACTGATATTTAAATATACTGAAGAATTAAAATATAGATAACAAAAATTCGCTGGTCGTTCTATCCACGACCTAAAGGTTGTGTTATTACGACCTCGTTTAATCACGAATTTTTGGGATTAAAAATTTCGACCTAAAGGTCTAAGTATCATACCCAGAAAATTTCTATCGAAATTTTTAATAAAAGAAATTTATAGTATCCTGCCCCAGATGAAAAGTATTGCTCGAATCGAGACTATACATAAACATAATCATTATGGGTGATTAAACATCTATTCGGGCCTGATTTCTAGCCCAACTCAGATAAGATAATATTTTTTAATCAACGATGAAAAAAACTCTGCTCAATATTAATTGATAATTGCAATGAAATATCATTTTTTTGATTGATAATCCCTACTATAAGTTTTTATATCCGGCCAGCTTCTTATAATTGTCTTAATAAATTGATAACGGGCGGGGTGGTACTCATGAATAAACAAAAATTAGCATTATTTAGCATATTAATTTTAATAGTCGCAACATCGCTTCTCTTGGTCGGATGTACTCAGAATTCTTATCCAACAGCACCAACTACTGGAGCTACGGGAGCAACTGGAGCCACAGGCGGTGCAGGAGCGACAGGCGATACTGGAATCACGGGAGCAACCGGCGGCGCAGGAGCTACAGGTAATACTGGAGCAACAGGTGCAACTGGAGTAGGAGCGACAGGGGCAACGGGCGCTACAGGAGGCGCAGGAGCGACGGGAGCAACTGGAGCTACGGGTGCAACAGGAGCCACAGGAGCTACAGGAAATAGCAGCAGTTAATGTTTGGACAAAATTATCAGTTTAATCTAAACAATCATCACATGATAATTGATGAAAAATTTTATTTTTAATTATTCATTTTAAATATTATATAATTTTTAATATATAATATTTTCAATAAAGTATATTTTTAATATAAAGAATATATTGATGATAAGATTATTCTATTAGTGACTTAAACTTGAAGAAACAACATTTTTATCCATATGGAGGTGGAAATATGAAAAATAACAACTGGAAAAAAGAAACTGATGAAACGAAAACAGATACAACACAAGATAACAACAATAAAGAAAGGGAACAGAATAAAATGAAAACAGATACAACACAAGATAGCGATAATAAAGAAAAAAAACTAAATACAGAAATGAAAACAACAGAAAATATCAGTCAGAAAACAGACACTAATGAAACAAAAAAAGATATGAAAGCAGAAAAAGACTGGAAAGCAGGTATAGATAAAAATAAGGACTTGAATAAAGAAAAAAAAGATGACATCAAGAGCCCTTACTCTGCCGAACTGGATTCTTTCATCAAGAATTTGCATTATCCTGTCAAGAAACAGGACATACTAGATTCAGCAATGAAGGATGGAAACGATAGCAAGATAACAAGCGCTCTGCAAATGATAGCAGAAAAGTATTATTCGTCAGCTGATGAACTGACTCGCGAATTATCAACCGTCGGATAAGAGAAAATAAATAATAGAAAGCAAGAAAAAGATGCGATTTACGTATCAAACAGGCAAACACCTGTCTAGTTTTTTTTATTTTATATTGATATAATTGAAATAGAAAACATTCTTAAAATAAATTATATCAATAAGAAATCAATAGCCCGCCCAATTACTTCTTATCATCCATAATTTTTTTAACAAAATTTATATACCAGTTTCATAGAATAAATATGAATAAATATAAGTGATTCTATGAATAAAGAAAAAACACTAGAAATATTGAATGAAGAAAAAAATTATGAAGATGAAATAGTCGCAAAACTTACAGAGAATATTCTTGATAAACTTGACAGCATTCCTGATCTTAAAGCAGAAGAGTGCAAGATTGTTCGAAAAAATATTACAACACTCGTGAATGATTCTAAAATACATTCAAAAGCTTTTAATGAATTGATACAGACGGTACAAAAAGATGACACGCCAGACAAACATTGGTAGAGGACTGTTGGAATTAAGAGAAGTACATACGAAAATAGAGTTGATTGCATTGCTAAAAGATATTATAGTTTTAGAAACTGTTGCAAGAGACAATTACAAGAGCGATGCCAAGACGTTCAAGGATGAGACTTTAACTACAACCATTGAGCGAATAAAAGAGGATGAAGACAAACATATAGAAATTCTGAAAAATTTGATTGCAACATTGCAAAAGACTCCATAGCATTTTCTTTGTAATTAATAATTATGTTTGTCTTATTGACAAAAATTTTTTATATTTTTCAACAACTTTAAAAACAATCTTGAGGTTCTAATAATATGGTTGATATCAACGCGAAAGAAGGAAAGGGAAAGATAACGCCTCAGCAAAGGCAGAAGTTGAAGCATTTTGTCAAGGAATTGGAAAACTTCAAGGGAAGGCATACTGAATTAGTTACAGTGTACGTTCCCCAAGGATATGATCTAAACGGCGTTATAAACCAATTGCAACAAGAGCAGGGAACTGCAACAAATATCAAGAGCAAGGGAACACGAGATAATGTAATCGCCGCTCTTGAAAAGATGGTCCAGCACTTAAAATTGATAGGCAGAACTCCGCCTTATGGACTTGTAGCATTCGCAGGAAACGTTGCTGAACGCGAAGGCCAGCAGAATTATCGTGTATGGTCTCTCGAACCTCCATCACCAATAAATATCAGAATTTATAGATGTGACAAAGAATTTATTCTCGACCCATTAAAAGAGATGGCATCAGACAGGACGACATATGGACTTGTAGTCATGGATAAAAGAGATGCACTCATTGCAATACTTAAAGGAAAGACAATAATCCCTCTTGTAAAAGAAGATTCGATGGTTCCAGGAAAGATGAAAGCAGGAGGCCAGTCTTCTGTAAGATTTGCACAGAATAGAGAGTTAGCGGCAAAAGCATTCTATAAGAAGATAGGCGACATGATGAAAGACCAATTCCTGAATATGGGCGATGAATTGAAAGGAATAATCATAGGCGGTCCAGGCCCTACAAAATACGAATTTGCAGATGGACCATATATCACAAATGAAGTCAAGAAAAAAATAATAGGAATAAAGGATCTATCATATACAGAAGAATTCGGATTGCAAGAACTTGTCGAGAAATCAGACGATATACTTGCTGAAGAAGAAATAAATGAAGAAAAAAAGATAATGCAAAGATTTTTTGATACTCTTGGAAAACAGCCAGGAAAAGCAAGCTATGGAAAAGATGAAGTCATGAATCATATAAAATTCGGTGCAGCAGATATAGTATTATTAAGTGAATCTTTAGATGATGAAGTGATAGATGAATTTACTGCAGAAGCCGAAAAGATGAATTCTAAAGTCTATCTTATCTCTGTCGAGACTCGTGAAGGAGTACAACTGCGAGAGATTGGAAAGATAGCAGCGATACTTAGATACGAGATGAATAAGGAATATTAAAATGATATACGATATTATCTTTATTACAGGCGAAGCTTTCTTTGACCATCCATTGTCAGGCATCGCCATCCTTAAGCGTTGGCTTGAGAAACATGGATACAGCGTCGGGATAATTGAGATGCCGTATTCGGATTCGGAAGTATTGAAATTAGGAAGACCTAGACTATTTTTCGGATTATCATCCGGAAGCATGGATTCTATGCTTAGAAATTATAATGCATTAAAGAGATTAAGGATTGATGATCCGAATGATGATGGAGTAAACGGATATGTTCCTGACAGGGCAATAATCGTCTACAGCAATTGGGTGAGAAAACATTTCAAGGATTCGATAATAGTACTTGGAGGAACGGAAGCCACATTAAGAAGATTCACGCATTACGATTATTGGGACAATAAATTAAGAAAACCAATACTCGTAGATTCGCGAGCGGACATATTGGCCTTCGGAAATTCCGAAAAACAGATAATCGAGATAGCAGACAGATTGAAAGAAGCGTATTCAGATGACAAGTGCGACGTCATAAAGGCAAGAACTTATCTTTCTGGAATATCAGGGACGTGCATAATGTCAAAAATAATTCCAGTACTTCTCGGAAAGGAAAAATTTATCGAACTTCCAAGCCATGACGATGTAGAAAAATCAAAAGAAAAATTCTGCGACATGCAAAACCTTTTCTCAAACAAGTCGAATCTCGCTGAAAATGTCGTCGATAGATATGTTCTGCAATACGCGTCACCAAAATACTCTTCCAAAGATTTGGATGAATATTATGAACTAGAATTCACAAGGGAGATACCTGATGATATCAGGCACTTGAGAGGGTTTGAATTCAGCGTCGTAACACATAGAGGATGTATTGGTAGATGCAATTTCTGTTCATTAAACCTGACTCAAGGCGACGAGATAATATCGCGGTCTGAAGAATCAATATTACGCGAGATAGAAAAGATGACGCACTTGCTCTATTTCAATGGAAACATAGATGATTTGGGAGGACCAGCAGCAAACATGTATGGAATGGATTGCGGCGCGTGTAGCGGTAGTGCGTGCATTGATTGTCATAAACTTGATAGGTCTAATAAAAGACTAATTTCGTTGCTCAAAAAAACACGCGCAATTCCTGGAGTCAAGAAAATATTTGTCAGAAGCGGAGTTAGATTTGATTTATGCACAGAAGAATACTTGAAAGAGATAGTTATGCATCATACTGCGGACACTTTAAGGATAGCGCCAGAACACATCCACGAAGATATATTGAAATTGATGAATAAGAGACATGGTGACTTGCCGAAATTTTTGAAAACTTTCGATACGATAAATAAGGAATTGAATGAGGAAGATAGAAAGGAATTATCATTCTATTTCATGACTGCGCATCCAGGATCGACGATGAATCATGCTGCGGAACTTGCAAAATTTATCAAGACTGTAAAGAATGCAGAAGCAGTACAGATATTTACGCCGACACCGATGACTGTATCGACGTGCATGTATTATACGGGCCTTGATCCGAAGACGAAGAAAAAGATTTACGTACCTTATGCATTTACAGAGAAGAAAGAACAGAAAAGGATGATTACGAAAGATTTTAAGAGGGAAAGAAATTAGGTGAGATGAGATACGTTCTTGACATATACATTTATAATATTTTAATTCTTCTTTCCAAAAGCATAATTCATTGTTATAGTTATGATCAAAGATTATAAATGTTATTATTTTTACTACTATTGAGATGTTACTTTATTGTGAAGGTGGTTTCATAAACTTATTAAAACAACATTAATAATATCAATTTATGGATAATTTAGTCGATAATATTTCAGACAAGATTGCATTGAAAGCGCTCATGAACATAGAATTTCTTATAGCCAAGGATTTAGTACAGAATCGTCGAGTGGTCATGGATTATTCAGGGCATTTTAACAATTACAATGCAAATGTCAGGTATACACGAACGCATGTAGAATTCAAGCTTTCAACATTATGGAAAAATGTGGACGAGGATATACAGATAGGACTTATAGAAAGCCTTGTCATAAGGATGTTCAAATTAAAGAATATCAGTACGAGCAACATGAAACTTTATGAGAGCTTCATGAAAGGATTATCGAAATATGCAAAAGTGCAGCATAACGATCCAGAACTTGACGCAAGTTTTAATAGAGTAAATGAAAAATTCTTCAATGGGATGATGGAAAAACCAAACCTAATATTTGCAAATGAAAGTTTTAGAAAACTTGGAAGTTACGAATATGGAACTAATTCAATATATATCAGTACAATATTCCAAAATTTGCCTGACAACGAGAAGCAATTCCTTGATTACGTCGTTTATCATGAACTATTGCACAAGAAACACACATTCAAGGTGAAGAACGGAAGACATCAAGCACATACGACAATATTTAGGAATGACGAGAAGAAATTCGGCGAAGAGAACAGCACAGACATGGAAAATGAACTTAGCAAATGGCTTCGAAAGAAGAAGTATGGACTGAGAAGGATGCTTAAGCTGTGGTAGATTAATACTCACTATCTAGTAGCACTAAATTTATAAATTAATTCTACTTACTGAAGGTATGGCTGTATTAAAAATAAAATCCATCAAAGATCTTGTCAGCGAAAAGGATTTCTTTTTAGACAAGAATGTAACTCCTGACAGCATTATAGGTCTTGGTATAGGCTACTTAATGGAAGAAGCCAAAATACCTGACTTTACCTATAAAAACTATGATTATAATTCAATAAAAACTCTTCGAGACTACGATAAAGAATTGGTTCAAGCGATGAAGGAAGGAAAGTTGCTGCAGTTCTTCGAAAAAATCACAACTGTTGAACAACTTAAGAAATACAGTGCATCGATGGAGCAGGCAATATTGAACAAATATAGGTATGTATTCAAAAATTTTGATCCTGTCCTAAAAAATAATCTTGACACAATTCCTGCTCAATTATACGACGCATTCAGGAATATTATTTTATACGAACCAAATAAGGAAAGAAAGACAGAATTACAACTGATGGAACTCGTGATGTTGTCAAGATTGTCATCACAAAACAAAAAGAATTTGGAAAATAGATTCAGAAATATAAATGGAAATAACGTTCCAAATAGATTGATGCAGATATATGATAAGGCATCGTTTTACTTTTTGTAAAAGATTTTATGGGTAATATCAATATATCACATATGTTCATTCTTCCAACAAAACTTATTCATCATCTTTTCAAGATTCGTAGAATCTTTTTTTGGATTCAATATGTAGAATAGATTTCTTTTTAGAGAATAATCCTTATTGACTTTTTTTATGTAATTAATATCTTCATTAAAATAGTTTGTAATTGCATTAACTATCTTATCCTGCCAGAGGGGATTAGTTATATTCTTGTAATCTTCATGACTTGTCATATATCCCATTTCCAAATATAATTCTATCCTATCAGAGTTCAGGTTCAATAATTTCATGTCAGAACCCATAACTGAAACTTTAAATCCTCTTTCTTGCATATATTTCCCTAATCTTTCAGCGATTAGCCTTGATGACTCAGAATATATTTTACAATCTTTTGGTTGAGTATAATTTAACTTGTTGTCGTTAAATTGTCTTTGATTTTTTACTCCACAAAAATATATTTCCATCCCATTTACTGTATTCCATTCTGTTGTAGTAGATGTTTTGGATACAAAATAAGCGTTATTATGTACCATAAGAACGACGTCTGAAGGAAAGCCATTAATATTATTAGCCCTCGCTACAAGTTCGTCTTTTACATCGACTATTTTAAATTCATCCAGATTCAAGTTATTTATGTTGACTTTCTCTCCAGAAGTTCTAGTCAAATGCACTTTTCCACCCTCTTCCTGAAACGATTTAGCCATTTTTTTAGAGAATGCCAGATTCAAAATTTCTTCCTCTAATTTATTTACATGACAACCTGTATACGTAGTATCATGTCCTGGATCTATTACAAATGTAGCGTTTTCAGTTTTTAATCTTGATTCAAGACTAGGAAAAGATGGTATATAGATGGTATTAGTATACATGTAAGAATCTGGCGCAATGATTTTAGATGGAAATATAGCGCTACCCACCAATATTGCTGTAGTCGATGCAATTCTAAGCATTTTTCTCATGTTCATAATCTAATAAAATAGTAAGTGTTAATAAATTTAATCATTTATCAGTAGTAATATACTTCTAATAATCCGTAATAGAGACAATTTACGCCATCATATTAAAAAATGTTTGTGATAAGTTCAAAGATATTGCACTACACACAACAATTGAGGATATGAAACATTGCGCGCTCACATTAATTATAACATTTAATGGCTCCTGAGTTATTTGGTTTCGAAACAATATTCTTTTAGTTCGCTGGGCGCTGACTTTAACTAAGCCTAACACACGCATAACATTTATAAATCCCCTAAAACTCCTAATTCTATAATTACGATTTAGATAATTTAGTCTAGAGTGCTTAACCGAAGGTTAACACTCACTTTTACTAAATTTTTTCGTAAAAAATTTAGGTGGAACTATGGGAGAAACTGTACCAAAGAGTGTAGGAACATTACAAAAAGGCAATTACGTCGTCATAGACGGTGTTGCATCAATTGTATCTGATACTCAGACTTCAAGACCAGGTAAACACGGTCATGCAAAGGTAAGATTAGTTGCTGTAGGAATGATTGATGGCAAGAAGAGAGAATTAGTAATGCCAGGACACGATAATATTGACGTTCCAATAATTGAAAAGAAGATAGCGCAAGTATTAAGCATACATGATACTACTGCAAACGTCATGGATGCAGAGACATTCGAAACTTTCGATTTAAAGATTCCAGAAGAATTACAAGGAGTAGTTATTGAAGGAAACAATATACAATATTGGGGTATATTGAATGATAAAGTGATGAAAGCAATAAAACCTGATTAAATAATCAAATAGATAATAATTAAAATATATGAGGTAAAATTCATGGTCAAGTTCCCAGAAGCACAAGCAAGATTATACAAGAATGTATTCGTATGCAGAAGATGCAAGACTAAGATAAGATCAGATAATATGAAGATACTAGCTCATGAAGTCACATGCAGAAAATGCAATGGTCGGGCATTAAGACCAGTAAGAAAGAAATAAATTTTCTTTCTAATTTATTTTTCTATTTTGAATTAATTCTATAATTATTATTTCAAAACCGAGGTTGTTATAATTTTGTTCAGATATAAATAGGATTTATCAAAGCTTCAGAAGGAATAGATTTATAAAATCCTGATATTTTGCATTACTATGGTGGTCTTACAACAAGTACTAACTTTTTTATCTTCATGGAAATTCGTACTATTATTCTACATAGTTGTTGCAATTATAGTTTATATCAATAGGAAGAAATTCCAGGTAGAAGGCGGATTCGTGCTATTATATAGGACGCAGTTCGGAATAAAATTCATTGAAAGATTCACAGAGAAACATAAGGAATTCTTAAAAATTGTCGGATACACAGCAATTGGTGTAGGATTTTTAGGAATGATCCTTATATGCGGCCTATTAATAAAAGGAGTTTACGAATTATTATTTGTCCCAACAGCACCGCCAACATTATCACTTGTGATTCCTGGTGTACAGATCCCAGGAAGCCCGATATTTGTTCCTTTCTGGTATGGAATAATAGCATTGTTCATAGTAATAGTCGTGCATGAATTCGGACATGGAATAATTGCAAGATCGCATGGATTAAAGATAAAGAATACTGGATTCGGATTCCTTGGACCATTGCCATTAGCATTCGTCGAACCTGACGAAACTCAAGTCGTTAAAAAAGAATCAATAGTCCAGCAATCCATATTTGCAGCAGGACCATTCTTTAACGGATTATTGGTAGCTGTAATACTTGTACTTTCATTATTGATAATCAATCCAATAATATCGACGATGGTAACATCACAGGGAATTTCATTCATGAGTGTTCAGGACGGATATCCAGCACAGCAGTACGGTGTGCAGAAGAATGTTGTATACACCAACTTTAATGGAGTTCAAGTAAACGATACAGACCAATTCATAGCCGCAGCATCATGCATCAAACCAAATGATAATGTAACGCTATCTAATAATAATTCTAGTATAAGCCTTATAGCAACAGTAAGCCCTACAGACAAGACAAAAGGATACATGGGAGTTACTGGAATGTCAACAAATTTCGTTTTGAAAAGCCAGCAATGGTGGTATAAAGGAATTTATTATGCATTATTTGTCTTAGCAAACTTGTTTGAATGGATAGCAACATTAAGCCTTGGAATTGGACTTGCGAACTTGCTGCCTCTAGGACCAGTCGACGGTGGAAGAATGTTAAATAAGGCAGCAATAGACATAAATGGAAAGAAGAAAGGAGTAAAGATATGGGCAGCAATCTCAATCATAACAGTAATAGTGATGGCAATACTAATATTTGTACCAATAATAAAACATATATTCTTTAAAGTGTGAAGAAACAGAAAGAGTTCTAATTAACATTTTCTCTCAATCGTATATATAATGATTGTCTGCCAGTAATCATATCCATCTAGACTATTTTTTGTCAGAGATTTTTCATGAAAAAAATCTACCATAATGAATATTGTTCCATATATAATCACTACAATATTTATTCCCTCTTATATCTATTGCAAAAATAAAATATTATTGCTGCAATTAAAGCGAGTATCAACGATAACATGAATCCCATCGTGTATGAAAAATATGTTATGACAATTCCAGTCAATAACGGTCCTATAGTCTGGCCGACATCCATTATCGCAGAAAGTCCACCGAGACTTGCTCCAAGCTTGTCCTTCTTTGTGACTTCAGCAACATAGGTACTTGTTGCTATAGTCGAGAATGAAAGACCTAATCCAAATATTATTCCCAAAATTATCACAGATAGTATTGATTGGAAAAAACCAATTATTCCAATTGCAATACCCAACAATAATATTCCTGCCATGATCTGCTTTCTCTTATCTATCTTATCAGCCAATTTTCCGAATATTGGTTTTGATAACGCGATGGAAAGAATCTGGATAGAAAATATCAATCCTATCTGATAAACAGGAATGTGGAATTTTGTCAAATATATAGGAAGATAAGTCTCAAATGCGCCATACGCAAAATATGTTGCCATATCGACTATTGCTGTCGAGAATAATTTTTTGTTCATGAAGAAATATTTCAGGTCCAGATAAAATGCATTCTTTGTTATTACCCCTGTTTTCTGTTTTTCATCTTTAACAAATAATATCAAGATAAACACTGGAAGCGCCAAAATAAATGCAGCTATATAGACAAGCCTGTAAGATGCTATCGGAATTGCAGGATTTGCAAAATATGATATGATGAATCCTCCGAACATCGGAGCAAGAGTCCTCCCGATCAACGTTGAAGATGAATAATAACCTAATTTCTCACCCTTAGATTTAGAATAAACTGAAACTATCATTGCAGAAGCTACAGGTCCAAGAATTGCTGTTGCACAGCCATGAAAAAATCTAATAGGAATAAGCCAAGCAGGAGATTTAACAACCAGATATAATAAAGGAGAAACAACAAAAATTATTCCTGAAATTATAAGAAGTTTTTTTCTCCCGATCCTGTCAGACATTATTCCAACTGGAAAACTAAAGAGCATTCCAGCAAGAGGCGAGAAAGCGGAAATCAAACCAATAATGATTGCTGTTCCTCCAAGAGCATTGACATACAATGGAAGAACAGGAGATTTGGAGATTGTGGTCGAGAATATTGCAAAAAATCCTATTAAAGAAAGATAATATATCAGCTTGGAACTCATCTCCTTTTTCATATGATTTCAATGAGAGCCAGATTTAAAAACTTTTTTGAATGAAAAAAATTTAGGCTTGATAAATATACTATAGACAAACTTTATTAATCCTCTACGAATTCGGATATCATGATTAATATCACAGTCATCTTGATTGAACCTGAGAATGCTGGAAATACTGGAGCAATATGTCGAGCTATGAAGAATTTTGATTTTGAAAAATTGCTTCTTATAGGACCAAAATTCGATACGGATTCGGACGAATTAAGAAATAGGGCAAAATGGGCGAATGATTTAGTCGACAAGATAGAAATAATTCCAAAATACAATGAAAAAGTCTTGAAAAAATTGAGAAAAGATTTTTATTATCTCATTGCAACTACCGCCAAAATTGGGCGAGATTACAATATCCTAAGAAGCCCTATAACACCTGAGCAATTGGCAGAAAGATTGTCAGAAATAGAATTGAAGAAAGACAAGAAGTCCAAAAAGAACACTAGAATAGGCATAGTCATGGGCAGGGAAGGATCAGGCCTGACTAATGAAGAACTAGAAATGATGGATTTTACTGTCACAATACCTACAAGCAAAAAATATGGCACGATGAATTTAAGTCATGCAACAACAATCATACTCTATGAAATATTCAAGAAGATTTCAGAAGAGAATATAATCTCGCACATTAATCCAATAAGCGAGCCTGAAAGAAGACAATTGATGAAATTGCTCGATGAATCAATGGAAAAGATGAATTTCTTGAATGAAGATAAGATTGATACTCAAAGGATAGTTTGGAAGAAAATGATTAACAAATCATTCTTATCAAAACGTGAAGCATATGCGTTAATGGGATTCTTGAAGAAGATAATCAAGAAAAGATAAATTCTGAAATAGTAAGAAATATTTATAAACAACTCATTCTAGTATCAAAATATGTCATATCTAAATAAACATTTAAGTCCTGATGAAAAGATAATATATTGGTGCAGGATTTCAAGACTTGCATTCTTTAGAGAATATGCTCTGCTAGTATTCCTATTGATAATTTCCATAACATCATTATTTACTACATTCATATCCAGAATCCAGAACTATATCGTTCTTGCAACAGCCATGATAGTTTTGTTCTATATGTTCCTAATATTAGCACTTGTGCTATTGGTAAGAGTTGAATACAGAATATGGTCGAAAAGATATGCGTTGACTACTGAAAGAGTAATAGTGAGCGAAGGCATATTCAGCGAAAAATTCAGAAGTACAACATACGATAAAATTACAGACTTAAGACTAAACCAATCAGTCTTTGACAAAGTATTGAACATTGGAACAATAGGAATTGATACTGCAGGAACAGATGCGATTGAAATAAAGTTTATAGGAGTCAAAAATCCATCGTATATACAGAATAAAATTTCAGAGATGCAATCAGCAAAAAAACCTGTCGTTGAAGAAGCTGCCGGCAAGGAACCTGGAAAGAAACCGAAACGAAGCAAAAACAAAAGATAATAACATTTATAATCCGATAGTTCTAGATATATTTTGTGGAGTGGCTTAATATTTTATTTAATTCTGAAGAAAATACCGTAAATAGGGTTGAAAAAATAGATTTTCAAATATCAGAAGGCATACTTCATTATGTATCAGGTTTTAAGGAGAAGAAAGAACTAATCGATAATCTGCAAGATACATTCGGAGAAAAAATAAATATTGCACGCAGATTAAAAGAAATAATAAATGGCGAATTAATAGATTCAGAATCCGATAAAAAAAAGGAGATAATATCTGATATAAAATCCTTAGAGCACTCTAATAAAATTCGAAGGGTTCAAAAATTAGAAGCATGCCTAGGATATGCAACTACAAAATATGAGCATGTTTACGAATTATCAAGACATCTTTTCAGCACCCTTATAACAGAAATAGAATTAATAGAGCAGATACCACAGAGCGATTTAAGAAAATTTAGAAAAATCACGGATCTATTGAAAAAAAATTTTCTAGTGGAAGAAGAGATTGTACAGCAGATTTCAAGTATACGAACATTTCATAAATTATTTTTGGAGCTTTCTAAAGGCGAACAAATAATAAAGAAGTTAGACAAATCCGAGAAGAGACTTGCGGAACTTATGAATAAAGATATGCCAATAGATGGAATAACCGATAGATGGGTAATGGCAGTATTTGAAGGCATAGAAGACAAAGTATACGAACTTGTTTCAAATAATCAGTTAGATACTCACCCAAACATGCATTTTGAATTTGTCAATAGACCAGAATTCGTTGAATTAGTCAGAGAAAAAATCACAATTCTAAGAAAAAGACCTGTAACAGACGGGATGATCAATGCGTTCGTCCATCTGTTCAGAGATAAATATAATAGGGAAGTGGAATGATAATGGAATATACTGATTACTGATTTACATTAACACCGACCAACTGTTTTGGATCTGTATTTCTCCTGTAAACGTGGACTATATGTTTTCGAAAATTTTCAAATGTTCCATCTCTTATGCTTTTTCTAATTCTTCGCATTAATTCGCTCATGAAATATAAATTATGCACGGTAACATATCTTTTTCCTGCAGGTTCTCCAAGTTTTAGTAAGTGTCTTAGATATGCTCGAGAATAATTTTTACAGGTATTACATTTGCATCCTTTTTCTATAGGACCTTGATCATCCTTGTTTCTTGAATGTAATAAGTCAATTCGCCCTTCGAATGTAAACATCGAACCATGTCTTCCTGTCTGCGTCGGAAAAATTGAATCAAAAGTGTCAAGACCAAGAGCTACACATTCTACAATATCGTCCGGGCTTCCAACGCCAAGAAGATGTTTAGGTTTCTTTAGATCCAAGTAAGGCATCGCGTTATTTATTGCAATATACATCTCTTCTCTCGTCTCGCCAATTGCGACACCGCCAATAGCCAGTCCATCGAAATCTAATGAATTGATATATTGTGCACTCTTCTTTCTTAAGTCAGGATAGAAACCGCCTTGAACGATACCGTATAGGAATTGATCTTTTTTAGAATGATGCTTTCTACATTGCGCGCCCCATCTATGAGTATTCTCGATTGAACGTTCATAGTCTGCTTTTGATGAACCATACGAAGCAACATCATCAAGCATCATGACACAATCAGCACCGATATCCTGCTCTATATTCATTATCTTTTCAGGAGTCATTAAAAATTTCTGTCCGCTGAATGGATCCTTGAATATAATTCCCTTATGTGATCTTTCATCCATAAAACTTTCTCTTAACATCTGGAATCCGCCGCAGTCAGTAAATATAGGTTTTTTATAATTCATGAAATTATGTATCGAACCAAACTTTTTTATTACATCTACTCCAGGCCTTAAAGAGAGAATCAAAGCATTACATATCAATCCATCCACAATTTCATTATAATCGTCTGGACCTATGAATTTACCTACAGCTTTCGTCGCGACAGCCATAAAATAAGGAGTCTCGACAGTACCATGAGCAGTTACGAGTTTTCCTATACGTGCTTTGCTGTGCTTATCTTCTTTGATTATTTTGAAACCTATCTTCTTGATAGACTTTATTTTATCATGTTTCTTTGATATTATTTTAGACATGATATATAGAATTGATGATTGTTTAAAAATATTAGTCTTTTATCTTCCAGTAAGTAACTATTGCAAATATCCCGAAAAATCCTCCGAGAGCTAAAACTTTACCTGGACCATATACATCCATCAATAATCCTGCAATTAGCGGACATATAGTCGCTGCGAATTGTGTAAACATCCCTTGAGTAGACATGACTGTTGCACGGATTTTTTCTGGAATAAATTTGTGAAAATATGCAAGATATATGGGATCTGCCAAATAATTTATACTACCATAGAAAATGAATATGATTGCTGCCAACATATATGCTGGAGGAAGTATAAAGAACAACGCAAACAAGAATATCATCTTGATTAATGTAATTAGTATCAATACATTCTTGACCTTATGTTTCAAAAAGAGTTTAGATAAAAATGGCATAAAGACCATCACTAAAGCTAATGCTGAATATACAAATCCTAGTGCATAACTCGGCATCGTCAAACTAGTGAGATACGGCTGCCAACCCATACCTCCTAAATCCATGAAAACAATAAATACACTACTTAAAATCAAAAGGAATACTATCTTATGAGTCAAACTGAATCTTATACCGCTAGAAGTCTTGGCATAGAATGATTTGATTGATTCTTTGAATGGTTTGGGTTCAATGATGTATAATTCCTTAGCAAATATCATGAGCATAATCGCAGCAAACGTCACAATCATTGTCAAACCATACCACAATAAGGCAATTGAATAATTCTTGACGATAAATGCCCCAATCAATGGAGAAAGCACCCATCCAAATGCATTAAATGCCTGATTCTTAATAAAATATTCATGATGCAATTCTTTGCGTTTCAGCTTGTTAAGATTAGAAATAGCCCACGCTTGATCAGCACCGCTCATGAATGCGATGCCCATTCCCGCCAATACTGAAGTGAAAAGCAATACATAAAAATTGTTTGTGAATGGAATGATGATTGCTGATAATCCTCTCAATAACACCCCTACGATTACAGAATATTTTCGGCTTACACTATCAGCTAAGGACCCCGTCGGTATTTCAAATATGAATGCAGATATTGCAACAACAGAAATAATTATGGATATCTGAAAAAAGGATAGATTCAAACCCTGAAAATATATCACTATAAAGGGCGATATCATCATAGACAGTCCAAATAATAAACTAGAAATATAGAACGGCCACAACAATCTTAGTTCATCCTTCTTGAAAAGCATATAGAATCCTGATTATGATTGTTTAAAAAGATAGCGAAAAAAAAGAATAAAAAAATTCGAAGAAATTATTCACATCTTTGCTTTGACATAAATCGTCGATACGATCTTCGTTACAAGCATCACTCCAAGTACAATTACTATTGATAGGTCAAAAGGTAATGTACCATTTTGCGACTGCAAGAATCCAGTGTTCTGGTATGTCTGATAGATTGCAATTGCAAGCAACGCAACGATTGCAGCAAACGAACAATTTCTCTCGATAACTAATTGATGATAATTCTCTCTCTCATCAGTAACTTTCGGCAATTGAGTCATTATCACTAAAACATCAACTACAAATATGACCATTATTATCGCAAATATCCACATCTTTGTCTTATCATTTATTCCCATAGCAAGAGTTCCTGCCATCAAGAATGCAGCTATCGCAACATAAACCCAACCTTCCCATGTTCGAGGAGCAAGCCCCCATCCGAATGTCCTATACTTAAACCAGTGTGCTTTACCAATCATTTAGATCACCTATTATTTGAATTTCATATACCGAATATATCCTCAATCTTGCACTTAAATACTTTTCCGAACTTCAATGCAAGTTCAAGGCTTGGAACATATTTTCCCGATTCTATTGAAATTATCGTCTGTCTTGATACATCTGTAAGTTCAGCTAATTTTTCTTGAGTTAGACTTTTCTTTTCTCTCATATCTTTTAGATTGTTTTTTGATAACATTTTATTTTTGATGCTCGATAAAATATATATAATGTCAAGCCTACTTAACGTAAAGTATGCTTTACTATTTAAAGTTTTCGATTTATGATTTATGAGGCTTTGCACTTGAACTATATGATGAATATATCATAAAATTTATATTATAATTAAGACTATTGAGTTATAGCATGAAAAATAAAAGCTCTCTTAACAAATATGCAATCGTATTGATTACAATTCTAATAGTCCAATATCTATTGGGCATGTTTACTAATTCGTTTGTGCAGTTTCCGCAAGGAAAGAATGAAGGTCAATTGTGGGACTTTGCGTGGTCGCAAATCCCTATAGCAGCACATATCATTGTCGGTAGTCTTCTTCTATTCGGCGCAATCATATTCGTAATTCGATCCATTCGACAAAAAAACAAATCCTGGATTACAGCTTCAATAATAGGTGGTGTAGGAATTCTAATTTCAGGTATGTCAGGTGCATTTTTTATCTCTACACAAAAAGATATTTATTCATATCTAATGTCCATATTTTTTCTAGTCGCATTCATATCCTACGGATGGGGATTATACTCTTCTTTAAAACATGATAAAGCATAGAAGTACATAATTTATCGCATCATTTCTTCGACTCAATGGATATCTTAACATTAAAAATAAATAAGTAACTTTATAAATATCTCTACTAGAGAGTAATTGGTGATTTGTATGGGTCAAAATGTGGGAATGACTGACAGGATAATTAGGATAATATTAGCTGTAGTGTTTATAATATTAGCACTAACTATTCCTGGAAAATACAGTGCATTTTGGTTTATTCCAGCTGTATTAGTACTCGTAACTGGAATTGTAGGATACAGTGGGCTATATACGTTATTCAAATGGAACACATGCTCGACAGCTAAACCAGTAAAAGCTCCAGCCAAAAAGTCTGCCAAAAAAAAGAAGTAGATAAACTTCATACTTTTTTTATTCTAATTGTTTCTATCTAGAAATGATTCAAGGAAAAATAAAATGACAAAAATCGGCATGTATAATATCGTCGTTAAAGCAGTAATTCTAAAAAAGAACAAAGTACTTTTGTTAAAACGTTCGGATTATCAGAAGGAAAATGCCTATGAATGGGACTTGCCTGGTGGACGATTAGAACAAGGAGAAGATCCAAACATCGCAATACTTCGAGAAGTTCTTGAAGAGACAGGACTTGAAGTTACTCTTGGACAACCATATGAAATATTTAAATGGTATGACAAGCAAGAAAAAGTCGACAAAGTTGCAATAACATATTTGGCTAAGTTTAAGTCAGGCAAATTAAAATTATCATCTGAACATGAATTCTCTGACTGGTATGAAATTTCCAAACTTCCAAAAGATGTCATGCCATGGGTAAAGAGAAGTTTGACTGAAGCTAAAAAATTAATTTGAGATATTAGGAATCAGTTCTCTTCAAAAAAGACAATATTTAAATATTTGCTTGAGATAACTTAATGATGATTATGAAAGCCTACAAACATATGCTCGATTCTAGTATAGTCTGTAGCTTATTTATTGTCAATTATCATTGGTAGTCATTTTTAGACTGCCAATCTGATTCTATAAAACTTTTAGGACGGTTGGCAGATAGCTATATAAAAAAATGGAGTGGAAAATGGAATATATGAAAGATAATTCAACAATAGAGGATAAGACAATCAATACCACAACCGATACGAACGAAATATTAACAGCCATAATCTATAGTAAAAAGTTCGGAAAAACTTTTGTACCTGAAGTAGATGGTAAGAAAATACTGATGGAAATGTTGCCATACGATGAAGCGAAAGCCGCTGGAAAGAGTAGTGAATTATATCAAAAGGTGTTATCGACATTCAAAGCGGTCACCGAGTATCTAACGATGATGCAAAATGGTATCACACCGAGTATTCCTGTGCACGAAAGTGAAAGAAAGTATTGTGGACCAAGCGATGACACACACCGTAAAGAAGAGCGAAGGCCATACGCCGGCACGTATGGACATTGGAAATAAGGTATTTAAAGAAAATTTTTAAAGCAATTTTGAATCTGCAAGTTGTGGAGGAACAAAATGTCAAATTTTATCTCAATTAAGGAAGCAATGAAAAAGGGCCACGGCCTTGTACATATCAGGGGATGGTGCTATCGTGCTCGAGGATCAAATGCATTAAGATTCCTAGTCATAAGAGACTCAAGTGATATCATACAATGCGTTATAGAAAAAACATTGGTTTCAGATGAAACGTGGACTGATGCGCAAAAGACCGATATAGAAGCATCGCTAGAATTATCAGGAGAAATTGTCGAAGATAAAAGGGCTCCGACAGGCTTTGAGATAAAAGTCAAGGAATTTAAACTTGTAGGCGAAAGCCTTGGCTGGCCTATACAGAAAGATCAATCGACTGAATTATTAGCAGACATGAAACACTTATGGCTAAGGTCCAGATACATGACTTCAATAATGAAAATCAGAAGCACAGTATTTGGAGCTATAGACGAGTATTTTCGAAAAGAAGGATTCTATGAATATCATAGTCCAATATTTCAGGCAACACAAGCAGAAGGTGGGTCAACACTTTTTTCCGTCAACTATTTTGGAAAGCCTGTATTCTTGTCACAGACATGGCAATTATATGCTGAACCTGCCATATTTGCATTGGAAAAAATATATACGATAGCACCAGCATTCAGAGCCGAGAAGTCAAAAACATCAAGACACTTGACTGAACTTTGGATGTGCGAAATGGAAATGGCATGGGCAAACTTCAAAGATATACAGGATCATGGAGAAGCACTCATTAAACACGTCGTCAAAAGAGTCCTCGAACATAACATGGAAGAATTAAAGATATTGAATAGGGATATAAAAATTCTAGAGAAAGTTCGTGACGAACCATTCTTGAGAATAACATATACACAAGCTTTAGAGATATTGAAATCAAAGGCAGGAATAGAAATAGAATGGGGTAAAGATTTGAGGACAATCGAGGAAGATGAATTATCAAAGATAAATAAGCATTTCACAATCGTTACAGAATATCCGAAAGTCGTCAAAGCATTCTACATGAAAGAAGTCGACGGACATCCAGAAGTCGTCAATGGATGTGATTTCATAGCACCAGAATGCTATGGAGAAATTATTGGTGGATCGGAAAGAGAGCCGGATTTAGAGAAGATAAAAGCTCGTCTTATATCTCAAGGAGAAGATCCGGAGAATTACAACTTTTATCTTGACACAAGAAAGTATGGTTCTGTCCCTCACGGCGGTTTTGGAATGGGAGTTGAGAGAATAATCTCATGGATATGCCATCTTGAGACGATAAAAGATGCGATAGCATTTCCAAGGACGATGCTGAGAGTCAATCCATAAAGGATAATAGTTTTTTATTTTGAGTTATTCTTTCTTATTTCAATTTTAAAAAATAATTTTCTTGATAAAGTATTTTGAATTGTTTTCTCTATTTAATCTCACTTTACAACAATCATTCCTTTCATCGATGGGTCTGTATCACTATGATACCTATAAGTTCTTGGAACAATAAATTTGACAGCGAATGTTTCTCCAGGCAGAATCGCTCCTGAACTCACATTTCCGACATCAGAATCAATCGTTTGCTCGTTTGAATCATCATTCGTCCAAATAACGATAGTGTCTTTAGAAATTACTAATATGCGAGGGATATATGCTGTATTTGATATGACAACATTTTCTGTCTGAGCATTATCCATTTGAGAATTTGAATCATATGCGTTTGGTTGCATAATTGAATATTGAGAAACTGGTTGTACGGGAAGGCCGATATTTTGTTCAGAGCAGCCACTTAGTAAAACAACCATCATCAACAGTCCTACAAAGACCATTTGTCTCATGGTAATTACCCCTTTCTGACCTTAAGACCTTAATCTAGGTTAAGTAATTACCTATTTAAATGTTATTAAGGAGAAATCCGATACCATAAGATACAAATATATTTTGAGTATTCACAATTCGAGCAATCTATCGACTTCCTTCTTTATACGTTCTTCATACTCATAGACTTTTTCGCCTTCGTGCTTTTCCGACGAAAGCAGATGCATCATATCTCTTGTCAATCGCAATTCTGTTTCGCTATCAAATCCAGAAACCTTTATCTGTCCAACATGCTCCTTGATTATCGCTTCCTCTACATCTTCAGGAGCTTTCTGGTCTATATCTATCTCTTCATATTCTGAACTGACGACCTTTACTGTGTTTCGCATAACAAAAAATGCTCCCTGAGTATAACACTTATTGAATATCTCTTTAAAATTTATATCAGAAACTTTTCCAGTCTTAAGTTTTCCAGCAATCCTGATTAGAATAATGCTGTTAAGAAACTCTTTTCCCTTGATTTTCTCATAAACAAGTTCTGTAACTTCTTCTGGAGTCTTATGTTCAGAATCAATTGATATCTTGAAGGTGTTCTTTATGGGAATATCTTCACGTTCAAGTTTAATAGCACCATGAGCATCCTCTTCACAAATATAAAATCCTCCAGTTCCTAAGTCTTCCAATTCTTCAAAATTTGCAGGAAATACTGGTCCAGGATACACGACATTCTTATGATCCTTGAATGAAAACTGATGAATTATATGCACGTGTCCGCCTGCATAATAATCGAATCCTTTTGGCATATATGAAACGTCAGTTGAATCCATCGCACTTTTCTGTCCAGGTTTCATTTCAGTAATGGATGTGTGGAACATGAATATTTTCTTTCCATGCTCTTTTTCTAAATGTTCTAAATCTAAATCTTGATAGTATAATTTTTCAAGTGTTCCTCTTCGTCCAAGAATCCCTGTTATTTTGACTCCTGTCTTTTTATCTATAGTGAATTTCAACTGCAATTTGCCTTCTACAACCTTGCCTTTGAATACATTTACGAGAAGGCCCGCTTCTTCAAGTACATCAATCATCGTCTTTCCGCTCGGAGAATAGTCGTGGCTTCCTGGAATGATATAAACTGGAATGTCTTTTTCTTTCATTGTCTTGAATTCCTTGACGACACTTTTCAAGTTGTCAATACCAGGCAACGCTGTGTTGAATAAATCTCCTGCTATCAGAATGAAGTCGACTTTTTTATGGACGCATATTTCCATAGCCTTTATGAATGCCTCTGTAGCTAAATCTTTCAACTTTGGATCTCTCCAAGAGCCTATATGAACATCAGCCATGTGCGCAAATTTCATGTTTTTATTCTCCGAGTCCTAATATCTCTGTATTAGAAGATTTTTCTGATTTAGACTTCAACTGTATATCCTTCTTCGCATAATCGTCGAAGAATGGGACTTTGATAGGTATTGCAAATTTTGCAAAATTGCTGCTAATGATACATTCGCCTTTGTCAAGGCTTGCGATGTTTCTGCTATCGCTGCTCAAGTCCTGAGACGCACTATCAATTATCGCTTGTCTTTCCTGCACCATCTCTGTCCCTAAAATAATTTTTGTATTCATATTTGCAAGAATATCTCGTGGAATCAATGACGGTAATTGAGTTATTGCAATGAGCCCTACCTTGAATTTACGACCTTCTCTTGCAATCGTCGAGAATATGTTCGATCCTTTCTCCAGAACATCTTTTCCCAAGACTCTTGGAGCTTCTTCAAGAACTATCGATATTACTGGCTTATCATTCAAAGAATCCTGCATCTTATACTGTTTATACCTATTGAACATTTCAGTAACTATCAATGAGCCTACAAGTAATTCTACCTGTCCTGAGAATGAACTTGTATCGATTATAATCGTCCTTGCAGATTCTAATGAATCGCATATGCTGCTTATCGTCGCTTCGCCTGCATTGAATTCAAATATTCCATTGCAGAACACTTCGTTGTTGCTTATATCGATATCAAGAAGGTACATCAATCTTCTCTTCAAAACATTTATTGTTGCATCATTGAAATTTACTTTTATAGGCCTTTCTAGAAGCAATGATTCAACCCATCTAACACCATAATCCCTGTAGTATGCATTCATCGCCTGCTCTTGAGCATCACTAAAATCAAGACAGCCGAAATGCGATGGTTTCAAAACTTTAATATTTATTTTAAGACCTATTTTTCCTGGAACATTATTCTTGACGCTATAGTATAAAACATTCTTAGACGGATGGTCCTTCAATCCAATCTTATTGATGCCAGAGCCACTTCCAGAATAATATTCATTATGCGGATCCAAAACCAGAATCCCATTATAATCATAACCCGTTGCATCCCACAAAAGATTGCTCATGAGAACGCTCTTTCCTTTTCCCGTAGTTCCACTTATCAAAACGTGATGCGTCAATACTTGAATACCGTCAAGATAAATCGGAACGTCAAGTTCGTGGCTTCCGCTTCTTAGATTTCCGAAGAATAATGGATTTTTCGGGCGAGTAATGAATGATAAGTCATCTCTTGTAACAGTCCTTACATTAGAGAACATTCCAGGCAAAGATTTTGACAACCCAACTTTCTTGAAATCAATATTTTTAGAATCATTATTGACGCTAATCATATTCTTCAAATATGCAATCTTATAATTTCTAAGATTTTTGTCCATGAATTCAAAATCTGCAGCTTCTTCAAGGCTCATTCCAGAAATCAATTCAAGATTCTGCTGCGAGATTTGAGAACCATACTGCAAATCATAGACTTGCAAAAATATTTTTGAAGAATCACTTTCTGAGACGAGAATCTCACCAAGTTCGAATTCTTGATCTGACTTTTGTCTTGCAAGTATCTCTCCAAACTTTCCAGAAATAATCTGCCCTTTGACAAAATTTTTTGAATCGGATTTTATTTCCTTAACGTCTTCCCCAACCATGATTTGTAGTAACTCTGGAGGGTTTAAAAATTTATCTTGCAACACTCAAATTTATCTTACAACGCCCATAGATGTTAACATATATTCAAGACTCACAACTTTATCAAGAGCCAGCCCATCAATTGAGTCAGGGATTAATGTATCTATATTTTTTTCCGGATATTTAAGAACTAAATCTTTGATTGCATATATAGAATCATCACAGACTGGTACAGGCAAATTTAGAGGAAGATCATTTACTATTTTTTTAAATTCGTCGATTGAATTACGAAGACATCTACCATTGTAGCTTCCAGCAAAATAGATAATTTTTTCTTTATTTGGATTGATATCATCCATATCCAAGGCAAATCCATTCTTATATTCCGTAAATATAACATCATCCACATATTTTTTTTCCAGTAACAAACTTGTGGCTGCTGCATAGTGATGTATTGTATCTAAAAGAACAATACTGAATTTGTTTAATCTATCTATAGACATCAAATCGAACAATTTATCTAAATATGTGTCCGACTCTTGTTTAAGTCTATCTGTTGTAAGTTTATGCATATGACTTAAATTTAAGTATAGTGGATGTGTCAGCATAATCGCTGTATCACAAGTTTCGATGCTGTTATTGTTTTTATACATATTCTTGTGATTTATGCATGCTCCTAATAACTCGCTTGCAATATTTTGTGAATAATATTTACCGCATTGTGATTGATCACGATATTGTATATGATTAGATATATGTTCACTCCACTTATTGAAATTCTTGTTTAATACAATATCATTACTGTTGTTGGATTGCAATCTATCTTTTAGATTGACATCATAAAAGTTGCTAGGGTGTTGCAGCAACAATGCATTTTCAATCATGAATATATCATCCATGAAATTTGAAAAGAAAAACAATTTATAAATGTTGCGGTAGGTTTATTACTATAGAGTGATAAAATATTAAAATTTATAAATCATCTAATGCTCCTGATTCTATGATTAGACCATTATATCTTAATTCTGAACCAAAAATAATAACATCAGTAGGAGATGGTTTGTATCACGTTTTAGAGCTAAAAACCATGGGAATATGGAAAGGTAAATGGGATTATTCTGGCGATCCCCCGATACTTCCTGCAAGCATTGAAATAATACCTGACTCAGAAAAAATGCTCTCTACTCAAATCAAGTGTAAAAGTGATTTAAGTGCCTTATTAAATAGTAAACCAGATTTGTTTTCTCAAGCAGTGGAATATGCTAAAACATTTAACGCAGATTATGCTTTGTTCAATTCTGAAAAAAATTCTAATCGTTTGCCAAAACGAACTGAAATAGAGAAGGGTTTATGGAACGTTGAAGAGAGAGTTGTCCTATACAGAAAAAAAGAATAGCGTTATCACTTCTTCGCTGTTGCATGTTCCTTCTTATATTCCTTGTCTATTATCAATACCAGGACGAAATATATCGGCATAACTATACAACCAAGTGCGATTCCAAGTCCTAAGAATAATGTCTGCAACGTATACATCTGAGCAATTACAGCGCCGATTGTTACAAGTATGAATGTCGGGAATATGGATATGAATCCAAGGCCACTAAAATATGTTGACTGCTCTTTTTCGCTCATCAATCTTTCAGCAATCAAACCCTGAGCAACACCAACTACTGATCCTCCGATAATAGATAACGCTGTAGCAAGGCCAATCGCATAAAGGTTTGGATTATAATATAGCGTCAATGGAAGCAGTGCGACAAGCAATGTCCCAAATACGAGCATCGGCGCTTCTCCAATACTTTTTGCAAAAGTTCTTGTAAGAAAAGTTCCAGATATTGAAGCTATAAGCGCGATAACAAATATTACTGCGACATTCATGAATCCACCCAAGAATTGATGGTTGAAATGCTGGTATATGAATATTCCAAAATAAGAATTGCCTACGACTTGAATTACAGTAAGTATTATTGCAGCAAGCGTCAATAGCATGACTTTCCTGTTTTTGATGAATATCCTGCTGTCCTCTTTAGCAGTCTTAATATACTCTCCCATGAATGATGAGATATATAATGCTGAACCATAAATTTCTTCCTTTTTCTCCTGAATAAAAGACATGAGATATCCTGATATGATGAACATGATTGCAGTAATCTCAAACGCTAGTAAATAACCGTAAATCTTGAAATGCATAGGCATTGCCAAATGCAGCCATGCAGGATTGAAACTTATTGAAACACCATTTACTGGAAATAATTCCATCAAAAACGCTGAAAGTATTATAGATGTAGCAGTTATCAATATCCCAAAGTACGAAATGAATTTTAGGAAGATGCTGCGATGCTCGCTTTTTAGCACGCTATTAAAGAATGAGACATATGAATCACCGTGAGCGATTACGCCTACTGAACCTACAAGCAATGATAGTATAAATAAGAACGCATTGTGCAACACAACTGCAAATGCCATGCCAAGAAAACTTAGGCCATAAAGAATGCCGGCTCCACTAATGTAAGTTTTTCCAAAATATTTAATCCTTGAATATTCTTTCAAGAATCCTGACACGAAATAAACAAGAGCAGTCTTAATGCCATTAACAAATCCTACAAGGAACAGCGACGCGCCAGATAACATGAATAATATGTTTATGAATTGCTGGCTTGCAAAACCATAGCCTATCCTGTCGAAAAATTCCTTGAAGCCCAATAACTTATTATTTTTGTCTGTATCAACATTCTTTATATCAATCATGCCTTTCAATGCCTTATCGATGTCTTCTTCGAGATATCCTCTGGAGACAAGATTAGTCTTTGCAAGATATATAGAACTATTCCTACTTAACTCTTTACTCAACTCCTCTTTTAACCCCATACTAGGAATTAATAGTTATTATATATAAATTTTTGCCTACAATGAGCTGATATAAATAGCGCCACCTAGCGAACGACAAAACACATCATGCCAATATAAAAGGTATCAAGCAAAGATTCTCTAAACATATCTAACATATGTTCTAGAATGATAAAAGAATAAAGACCTATCAGTTTTGATAAATCTGAAAATATTATTAGTTATCATTCTGCAATAGATATAAATTTTGTCCTATCTTGGTAGTGTATTCCAAAATATTTATATATGGTGATTATACAGGAATAAGATAAGTGTTAATGTGTGGAATATAACGCGAGTATAACACTACTATAATGCTGCTTTACATTGGAGTTAGAGGTCAATTTTTATGAATAAGATTACATTCGCATTCAAGAGCATCACAGGCCAGCGCAGCGGAAAAATAGAAGAAAAATGGAATTATGACACGGGTTCTTTGCTATTATCCTCGCCAGTCATAGAAGATATTGATGGTGATGGAAAAAAAGAAATAATATTTGGCACAAAAAATGGAAAGATAATATCCATTGATCTTGAAGGAAAGCAAAAATGGATTTATTCTGCGGAAGAGCAGCATTCGCAAGTAGAATTGATGTTTCTAGATACAGACACCACAAATAGCATAAGCAGCAGTCCAAATATAGCTGATATCAATGGAGATGGGCACAAAGAAATTGTATTCGGGACTGAAGCCGGAAGATTATATGTATTGGACAATAAAGGAAAAGAATTGTGGAGCTACAAAGCAGACGGCCCAATAAGAGGCACTCCATTCATTCAAAAATTTGCAAATAATCAGACGGGAATCTTGTTCGGTTCATCCGACAAAAACCTGTATTTCTTGAATGATAAAGGACAATTATTATGGAGATATAATGCAAAAAGCGAGATAGAATCTTGCCCAACAATTATAATTTCATCCAAGCCTCAAATAATATTTGGAAGCAACGACGGAAATATTCATGCACTGGATTTGAAAGGAAATCTGGTTTGGCAATACAAAACTGAAGACAAGATACTTGCGCAAGCGGTATACGAAGCTTTGACGCCGACGAGCGAGCAAGTGATATTGATTGGATCAACAGATGGAATAATGTATTGCTTGAACGATAGAGGAAATCTGGTTTGGTCATATGAGACTGACGGTGCGATATGTTCAAAAGCAAATGTTATAGACATAAATAAAGATAATAAAAAAGAAATCGTATTTGGATCATGCGACAACAGCGTATATGCTCTAGACTCGAATGGCAGGAAACTTTGGAGCTATGAAACCGATTTCTGGGTCGTAGCCTCGCCAATAGTTGCTGATATAGACGGTGATGGACGCGTAGAGATTGTTGCTGGATCATACGATCATAATATTTACGTCCTTGATTCCGACGGGACTTACGTTTTGGATTATGTTCCTGGAGTTTCTGGAATAGTCACACAGACAGGACAGTATGGAGAAGCGATGACTTCAGGCCCTGGAAAGACTCAAGGCAAAAAAGTGTGGCAATACAAAACTGATGGAGTAGTAGTAGGATGCGCATATCTAAGTGGAGAAAAGAGCATTATAGTAAATACTGAATCCGGAAAGATTAATGATTTGATACACAAAACTGAATAAGGTGAGGCAAAAATGACAGATCGAATAATAACTAAGCAAGGAGATATAAAAAGAATACCTCTTTATATTCAAGGATTGGATGATGTAATGGAAGGCGGAATTCCAGAAGGACATATCACATTGATATGTGGATCTGCAGGTACGATGAAATCATCAGTATGCTTCAACAGCATATACAATGAATGCGTAGCCAAGGGAAGAACGTCTCTATATTTCACATTAGAACAATCATATTCTTCACTATTGAATCACATTATAAATATGGGATACGATCTGTCAAAAGTAAATGTGTTGTTAATCAATGATCTGTCGAATATAACTGCGAACCTTGCACAATTGAAAAACAGCAAGAAGGGAACAATAATATTTGCAGATCTTGGATGCATAAGAAAAGAGATCAAGGATGCAAAAGTTGCAACAAGCCAGAATGCAGGATGGTTGAATGTAATAAAGAATGTAATTAAGAAAGTCAAGAGCGATCTCGGTCTCGACATGGTAGTCGTAGATTCTCTGTCAGCATTATACGTTCTGAGTAAATTTGAAAATCCGAGGATTGAATTATTCTATGTATTCGAATTCTTGAGAGAGATGAATATAACTTCGTATCTTATTTCAGAGATGCCCCTCGATGGAAGCAAGTATTCTGAATATGGCGTAGAAGATTTCTTATGTGATGGAATCATATTCATAAGATTGTCTCCATTCAGAAGAAATGTCGTCAGGGAAGTATCCATCGTCAAGATGAGAAGTACATCTGTAAAGACGGATATATTCTCACTTGAATTCAAGAATGGAAGGTTCTACGCATTATACGGTGGACAGAATCCGTTGTTGTAGATGCGAAAGAATTATTTTTATTTATTTTTTTGATTTCTGTTTTTTAAATTATTACTTTCAAGATATTCATGTTTGTAGATAATTTTTGAGAACTATTCTATTTATTCTTTCATCCCAATCAGCGATGGGCTTCTTCTTCCAAGGACCGGACCATTCTTGACTTTGTATCCAGACTCAGCCAAAGCGTCCCTAACTTTTTTTGCATAAGAATACGTCGATATCATTCCGTGAGGAGCGGTATGCAAATATAATTTCCTGAAAATATCATACGTCCACATATTTGGTGTAATCATTGGAGAGAATGGCGCATAGAATACGTAATCTGCTGATTCCTCGACATTATCTATCTGCGAGTATGCGTCGCCGAACATCAAGACTATACGTAAATTTTCTGCATCATATACATTTATGTTGTGCTCCAGATATTTTCTTATTGCAGACTTTAGATGATGATAATTTTTAATATGCTTCTTGACACCGTCCTGCTCATACGCTAAACTATCAAGCAATTCAAGATTCTTCTCGAGTATTGCACGATCATTTTCAAAAAGATATATAGTGACCAAAGAATTATTATCATGATTTCTGATCTCTTCAAGTGCACATGCTGCACTGTAAGATAACCCTGAGCATACATCGAATATTATCGGATTCTCTTTTTCCCAGACATTCAGTGCTCTAGCATGTTTCTCTAAAGCTTCGACTATCGCCCCGGCTTTTGTATGATACGGTTCATCAAGTGCTTCATTTCGATATGTCAATGAGCCATCATCAGTTATTATCTCTTCCATAATGCAGGAAAGTAGTTGTAGGTTAAAAATATAGTTAATAATGGCTCATAATTCAAGTATTATTTCTTCTCCCAGAAATAGTTAAAATATTCCAATGATTGCAGCCAATGATGACATGAATCCACAAAAACTTTTACAAAAAGTTTTATCAAAACCAAAAAAAGGATGCTAAAGCATCAGATTTATATTCTAAAATCCTATTCCAAGAAAGCAGCCAATGATGACGTTATTCCCGTCTGAGATCATGAAGACGAAGTATTCTCTGAGGCTGCATTAAACTTCTAGAATCTACGTATGATGAAGTTACGCTAGCAATCACCTTGTGATTGCGCGTGCCAGAAACAGAATGTTTTTGCGCATTCCCGTCTGAGTATGTCAGAAACTACGGTTTCTGAGCATGCTCAAAAATTGCAGGACAGTTTCATAGTCGGCAATTTTTGACACATGAAGACGAAGTATTCTCTGAGGTCGCATTTCAACAATATTTATAAACCGTCATTAACATCCACTGCTATGACCAAATACAAAGTAGAATTGGATGAAAGAACATGTATCGGATGTATGGCATGCACGGTAACATGCGATAATTTTGTTTCTTCAGGCGACAAGGCAAAAGTCGTCAAGGATGTTATTGAGCAAGCAGACTTGAAAGCAAACAAGGAAGCTGAAGAAGGCTGCCCTGTAAGTGCGATAACAGTCAAAAAGATTGAAGAATAAAGTTTCTAACACTTCGATAAATTTATATTCTAATCACTAAAAGATATATCATGGTAAAAATTACTGCTCCAAGATGGTATTATTGGCCACTCACTGAAGAACAATATTTACAATGGCACAGACCTAATCAGATACTTCTCAGGATAAAAATCGTGTGTCTCATATTCTTGGCAATAACGATTTATTATTGGTCCATCGGAAAGAAAGGGGATGCTATAGCTACAGGAGTAGGAACATTAGCGGCATTGATATTCTCCATATACTATTATAACGCTGTAAAGTCTGGAAAGATAAAATACGAGAAATAATTCTTGATAAATAAACAACCTGCGCACAAGTCAACTGCACAAAAACGTTATAAATAAGCATATCATATTGGAACTATGCACGATTCTGATAAGCCATTGAAGGGATACATCGTTTACCCTACTTACAGGATTATAGAAGAAGAGATTGATGGCAAGAAGATAAAAAAATCCGTTGTTTACTTGTTTGGAAAACTGGAGAACGGAGAAAGTTTTCTGGCAATGAAAGATTACACACCATATTTCTATATATCAAAATCAGATTATGATAAAACCCATGAAAAGATAGACAAAACGCTAAAATCATTCAATGCACATACCGAAAAGTCCGATTTCAAAAATTTTGATGACGAACCAGTAATTAGAATAAATGCTGAATTGCCTGCAGACGTGGCAAAACTAAGAAAAATCCTCGAGGACGAATGCAATGCTAATTGTTATGAAGCAGACATAAGATTCTATCAACGATATTTGATTGACCAGGATATAAAGGGAAGCCTCGAAATAAGTGGAACTTTCAAGAAAGGAAAACATGTGAATCGGATATACGAAAATCCTGAATTGAAAAGCAGTGATTGGAGACCCGAATTGAAAGTATTGTCGATAGATATCGAAACGGACAACAAGGCAAAGCACATTTACTGCATATCGCTTTACTCGGAAGAATACAAGAAAGTAATAATCGTAGGAATAGACAAAGATATTGGAAAACCTCTTCATAATGCGATAACAGTTAACACGGAAAAAGAATTATTGGAAAAATTCCAGGAATTGGTATGGAAGATAGACCCTGATATAATCACGGGATGGAATATGATAGATTTCGACCTGAAAGTCTTGAAGCAAAAATTTGACGAGCATAAGATTCCTTTTACACTCGGAAGGATTGATTGGCCATGTAAATTAGAATTGAATGATGAATTCATGCGCGATTCAAGCGCAGACTTCCCAGGAAGGATGGTTCTCGATGGAATTGTGATGCTCAAGACTTCTTTTGTAAAATTGGAAAATTACAAATTAGACACGGCCGCAGAAGCATTTCTCGGCAAGAAAAAACTTATAGGCAGCGAACATAAAGGCGAAGACATAGACAATTATTATAAGCATGACCAGCAAAAGCTCGTCGACTATAATCTTGCGGATTCAGAATATGTCTATGAAATAATATTCAAGACCAATTCAATGCAATTAACATTATTGCGATCATTGATTACTGGAATGACTCTTGACAGAGTAAAGGCAAGTGTCGCAAGCCTTGACAGCCTATTCTTGAGATATGCAAGAAAGTTCGGCATCGTATTAAGCAGCAGCAAATTTTCTGAAAAGGACGAACCTGCAAAGGGCGGATTTGTGATGAGCAGCAAGCCAGGATTATACGATTACATAATAGTCTGCGATTTCAAGAGCCTGTATCCAAGTATAATCCGGACATATAATATCGATCCGTACAGTTATGTCGCTCCAAAAGATCGGCCAAAAACAGTGAACAAAGACAAATATATTGTAACGGCAAATGGTGCAATGTTCAAGAACCAGGAAGGAATACTCCCTAAAGTCATAAGCGATGTTTGGCATCAACGAGACGAGGCAAAAAAACGTAAAGATACTCCAGAAACGATTTATGCATTGAAGATAATCATGAATTCATTCTATGGAGTACTCGGAAATCCTGCATGCAGATTCTTTAATCCAGAGATAAGCAATGCAATAACACACACATGCCAGGCGACAATAAAATTGACGATAAAAAAAGTTGAAGAATTAGGATACGAAGTCATTTACGGAGACACAGATTCTGTGTTTATCGTAAGTAAAGCAAAGGACGTAGAGGATGCAAGAAAGATAGGTAAAAAAATAGCGAAACATATCACAGACTTCTTTGAAGAATATATAGAGAAAGAGATTCATAGGAAGAGTGTAATAGAATTGCAGTTCGAGAAACTCTTCAAAATTTTCTTGATGCCTACAATGCGTGGCTCTGATGAAGGCGCAAAAAAGAGATATGCAGGCATAATCATAGACGACAATGATAAGGAGAGCCTGCATTTTACAGGGATGGAATTCGTAAGGGGAGATTGGACCTATGTTTCAAAAAAATTCCAGCAAGAACTGTTCGAATTAGTATTCCACAAAAAAGAAGTCACAGAATACATAAAAAAATTCATCAAGGAATTGAGGACGGGAAAATATGACGATATGCTCGTGTATAAGAAAAGCATTAGTAAATCATTGAAAGAATACACGAAAACCACTCCGCCGCACGTAAAGGCCGCAAGGATGCTCGACCATCTTACATCAAATCTTATTCAATATGTGATGACAGTTGAAGGGCCTGAGCCTATTGAAAAATTAAAGCATAAGCCAGACTATGAGCATTATATCGAGAAACAGATAAAACCTATTGCAGACACGATACTATTCGTGTATGGAAAGAATTTCGACGATATACTTAAAAATTCTACGCAGTCAAGCTTGTTCGGATATTAGATTTCTGCGATTTTTGCTGGGCAACGAATTGTCTGAATCGTTCCACATCCAGCTTAGTGCCTAATACAAATATCTGTTTCGGATTGAAAACAACTATCTCTTCGCCACCATAAAGATTGGAGCTATGCCGCAAAGAATCAAAATTCATTGACTTGAAAACTTCAGTAAATATTTTGTTCATTTCTAAAATAGTAAGTTCTTCTTTATCCCCAATCTTGTTGATGACTTTTCGAACAAAGGGTTCATCAACATTAATTTTTCCGTCATAAATATCTCCTTTATGTATTGCAATTCTGTCTGTCCACATTCCGCTCCCTGAAAATCTGCGGAATAAATCTGTCCAGCTTCTTTTCTTTGGGATTCTATGGCCAAAATAAAATATGTCGCGCTTGACATCTGCTAAAGGCCTTTGAGCATCCAATAGAACAGGCATCAAATCATTGAAAGTGCCCCTAATAGGTTTTGGATTAAAATAAAATCCAGTCCCTACTGTAGCGATATCTTTTGATTTTTCGATGAATTTCTCTTCGAAGATATCAAATCTGCTATTCGTTCCATAATATACTATATCTCTTATCTTGCTCTTAGGAAAAATTGTATCTAAATATTCAGAGTACTGGTTAGTGGTTCCTATTTTTTCTAGGTCAGAACATTGCGCAAACACAAAATGGACTCCTGATCTTGTTTCTGGAACAATTTTCAAATTTTTTTTAGATTTTGACTGCGTCAATTCTAATATTTTTAATTCTGCTATTTTTGTCATGCATTTATTGACGACTGGAAATAAAATATCGTAAGGCAAATTATTATTTACAGAGACTCGTAATTTTTCTTTCATATAAGTCAGGAATTTTATCAGTTCATCTCTGTTGCTAAATCGAGAATCCAGGTAATCCGATAACAAACGTGTCATTAAAACTAAAGTCGCAGAATAATAACTTTCATCATGCTCACATTTTTTCAACTGGTCAAAATACCCGGATAATTTTTCATAGAAATCCGCTCTATCCCTAATGTTATGATTCATAATCAAACTGACCCGAGTATTCTTTATAAATTTTTATAATGGTCGGCGATATTGCAAAGGTCTATGCAAAGAAAGAGTTTCAATAACCTTTATCTCCGCAACCTTTAAAAACGCGCCCGTCAGATATATCATCTAGAGGAATTAGAGGTGAGGAATTGGGTGTAACATCAGGCTTGGATGCGAAGTATTATACTTATGCGAAGACTGATGTAGACGCTATTCTAAGAGAATTCAATACTACGCCTGACGGATTGACGGAGACTGAAGCAAAAAACAGGATTAAACAGTATGGATATAATGATCCAATAAAACGCGACAAGAGGCCGGCAATCATACAGTTTCTTCTGAAATTCACAAATCCATTGATAATCGTCTTGCTAGTCATCGGAATCTTTACATTATTCTATGCAGAATTATTCAGCGCAATATTCATATTCCTCATGATATTGACAAGTGTTTGTATATCATTCTACCAGGAATATCGCTCAGACAAGGAGATTGAAAAATTAATAGAACTAGTCAGTGTAAAGATAACAGTCATAAGAAATGGAAAAAAGAACGATATAAATATCCACGAACTAGTTCCTGGAGATATAATTGATGTTTCTGCTGGAGACATAATTCCTGCGGATGTACGAATCATTCAATCAAAAGATCTTTTTATAAATGAATCATCATTGACCGGAGAAGCATTTCCTGTCGAAAAGGATTATGAGACATTAAAGAATGTTGATGCCATCAATGATTTGAAGAACACTGCATTCATGGGAACTTCTGTCGTCAGCGGATCTGCCACTTGCGTAGTTCTCATGACAGGCAAGTATACTGAATTCAGCCACATAGCAAAAAATATTGCAAAAGATAATTTTGAAACATCATTTGACAAAGGCATAAGAGATTTTACATGGCTCATGATAAAATTCGTGTTGATACTTATAATATTCATATTTGCAATTAATGCACTGCTAAAAGGAAATATCCTTGAATCAATATTATTCTCTCTTGCCGTCGCTGTCGGGTTGACTCCAGAGATGCTGCCTATGCTCGTCACATTGAACCTGTCGCGTGGAGCAAGAAGCATGTCAAAAAAGCAAGTCATCGTAAAACATCTTGAATCCATCCAAAATCTTGGAGCGATGGACATATTATGTACAGACAAGACTGGAACGTTGACTGAAGACAAGATTATCCTAGAGAAATATTGCGATATACATGGAAACGATGATTACAGCGTGTTGCGATATGCATATATCAATAGCTTCTATCAGACCGGACTTAAGAATGTCATGGACGAGGCAATAATAAAAAATGAGCCTATTACACTCAAAAGCGTAAGCAAGATTGACGAGATACCATTTGATTTTTCAAGAAAGTTAATGTCTATCGTCGCCAAAGTCGATATGGTCTCTATAGACAATAAGGAAGTAAAAGCGAATGCACATAGGGGATTATTCATAATAAGCAAGGGAGCTCCTGAAGAATTATTGAAGAGATGCTCAAAATATGAATTGAAAGGAAAATATTATGCATTAGACAAGAAGACAGTAAAACTGGCGGTTGCACAATATGAAAAATTAAGCAATGAAGGATTCAGAGTACTCGCTGTTGCATATAAGCCAGTCAAGGAACAGAAGAAATATACTCCAGATGATGAAAAGGGATTGATACTAAAAGGATATCTATCATTCTTAGATCCTCCAAAACATAGTTCTCTTGAAGCCATACGAGCACTTGAAGAATTAGGCATTGAAGTAAAGATTATTACAGGAGATAATGAATTAGTCACCAAAAAGATTTGTTCAGAATTGGGCCTTACAATAAAAGGATGCATTACAGGACGAGATATAGATAAGTTGAATGATGCTGAGCTGTTGTCTGTTGTTGAAAAGATGACCGTATTCGCTCGAGTCGCTCCATTGCAAAAGACAAGAATTGTTGAAGCATTGCAGAAGAATGACCATACAGTAGGATTCTTAGGCGACGGAATAAATGATGCACCAACATTAAAGAAGGCAGATGTAGGCATAAGCGTAAATAATGGAGTCGATATAGCAAAGGAATCTGCAGGAATCATATTATTAAATAAGGATTTGATGGTATTAAAGGAAGGAGTCATCGATGGCAGAAAAGTCTTTGGCAACCTGATAAAATATATCAGGATGGGATCGTCAAGTAATTTTGGAAACATGTTCTCACTGGCTGGAGCAAGCTTGTTTTTACCGTTTCTTCCAATGCTCCCTATTCAGATAATATTGAATAATTTCTTGTATGACATGTCACAATTATCAATCCCTACAGATAATGTCGATGCCGAGTATATAAAAAAACCTCGTGCATGGAATATTGAATCCATAAAAAGATTCATGATATTCATAGGACCATTAAGTTCAATATTCGATTTCACGACATTTTTCGTATTCTATCTGGTATTCCATGCCATTCCCGCACAATTCCAGACAGCATGGTTCATAGAATCGTTGACGACACAAGTATTGATAATATATATAATCAGGACGAATAAGATTCCATTCATCGAGAGCCGTCCAAGTCTTCCAGTCGTATTCACAACAATTGGCATAGTGTTATTAGGATTGACTTTGACAATGCTTCCAGTTGGACAATTCTTCGGATTTGAACCATTGCCATTAAAGTTCATAGCGACAATATACGGAATAGTTGCAGCATACATCCTCTTGACATTCTTTGCAAAGAAGAGATTGATGAAGAAGTTTAATTTTGAATAGAATGGACGAGAAATTTTTTTATCTTAATAATCAATATTAATTAAAATTCTATAAAAATAAAATTTATCTTAATCAAAGACATAATAAAAAAGATGACTAAGAATAATTCACTTCCTAACTTCAGCGATAAACGTATCCGTCTTCGAGATATATTCTTTCGTCTTGAAATCCTTTCCATTTATCGTCAATGTAGAAATAGGTTTGACTTTCAACATAGCTTCCATCACTTCAAACTTCTTGTCTGAGCCTGAACTTCCTTGTGTTGCAAAGAATGCGACTTTCTTGACGCGCAAAGCATCTGAATTCTGGTCAAGATATGTCCGTACAGCTGGAGTCAGTGTCCACACCCATACTGGTCCACCGATTATTATAAAATCATAGTCTTTTGGATTATGAGCATGTGTTATGGTCGTCAAAACGCCTTTCATTGCATCTCTTCCACTAGTCATATAACCTATAGGCCCAGATCTCTTTTTATTGTCTATAATTTCATCTAAATCTGCCTTAAGCGCTTCAGAAATAATTGTGGCAATCTTTTTTGTAAGACCAGTTCGTGAATAATATACGATTAATGTTTTCATATTATTAAAATATCTTTTATTTTTTTGTTTATTTTTTTTTCACTAATAAAGATATTACGAATGTTACTGCAAATACTCCAAATCCAAATAACAACAAATAAAGTATACTCCAGCTTGGATGAACAAGTTTCGCTATCCCCATCGCCACCACTCCAATAGGCAACGATAAAAGCATTTTAATTATGTTCTTCA
>Ga0182027_10000437_pt1 | contig 72515 bp, 62 predicted proteins | sample 712E1DmetaG_FD_121300 | JGI IMG/M metagenome (GOLD analysis project Ga0182027, IMG submission 121300) | Permafrost microbial communities from Stordalen Mire, Sweden - 712E1D metaG (Illumina Assembly) | ecosystem: Environmental > Terrestrial > Soil > Wetlands > Permafrost | place: Sweden...
TTGACGGGCTCGATTTTCATGGAACGGAAATACAGCACCGCGCCCGCGTGCAGCATGATGGAAATAAGGGCGATCAGAACGAAACGAAGGTCGGTTTTTTGCCAGAGAGACCCGCGCACCGCCTTGATAAAGCCTTTGTCAATGGCTATAAACCCGCCGCCCGCGACGATAATTTCGGGATCGCTGTCCACCGTCATTCTCCCTTCGATTGCACCGCAAGGTTGAAATTATTAAAGCCTTGCTGGCCGCAGGTGTACATGATCTTCTTAAGGAGCCTGAACCGGATGCGTTTGTCGCCCTGAATGGTCACGTCTCCCTTGAATTTGGTCTTGGTCGAGTATTTTTCTATTTTTTCGGTCATTTCGCGGCGCTCTCCCAGCCAATCGAAAAGCCGCGGGATCACCATGTCGTCGGTGCCGAGCACGTCGTCGACGTCGGCGACCTTAACGTCTTCCGCCAGGATGTATTTATTGGTGACGATGATATTGACATTGAGTACGGGCGGCTTTTTCGCCGACGATTCCGGCAAGGTAAGGTCTTTTGAAACGGTAATGATTTGGCCTTCCGAGGAAAAGCTCTGCACCAGGTACACGACGATAACCGTCATCAGGTCGACCAGCGACGTCAATTGCGGCTTGAAGCCTTTTAAATTCTTGCTTCCCCGGGGTTTTCGCGCCCGTTTGAGGTTCGATTTCGATACGGGAAAACTCATAGTCCGTCCAGGGAATCGGTGATTTTTAATACCTTGTCAAGGTTCGTGCCTTCAAACAGCTCCCGCACGTATCCTTGGGGATTGTAAAAAACGAGCTGCCGGTTTCGCGAATCGAATTGTTTCCAGGAAAACACGAACACGCCCAAACCGTAACTGTCGACGACCGTAGTTTCGCTTAAGTCAACAATTACCTTGGGGTCGTTTTCCGTCAGATACGATTCCAGCTTCTTCGAGATTTTTACGACGTCCTTACCCACCGCCTCGCCGATGATCTCCACGACCGGAATATCGCCGTGTTTTTTGTTTCTTATTTTCAGGCCCATTATCGAACCTCTCCGGACAGCCCGATGTCGGGGAATTGCGATTCCCTGCAGGTGTCCATGAATTTAATGATATCGTCGTACAATACTTGCGGGTCCATGACCAGCACGACGCTTTTTTGCGAAGGGTATTCGAATTTAATGGCCTTTAAAAGAGCGCGAAGTTGGTCGAATTGAAAGGAACCGCGCACTTTGGGGACAACGTCGAGTTTTTTTCCGGTACCCACGATCCTGAAGCCCTGGTCGGTAATGACGATGGATATGTCAAGTTCCTTGCTCGGGCCCGCCGACGCGTTTTGGGCCTGGGCGGGAGGCAGGGAAAATTCCACGATGGCAAGGTGCGTAAATGCCGCCATGGTCGCGAGAAACGGGATGAAAAACATCATGAGGTTCATAAACGGCGTGACGTCAAGCTCAAAGGCCTCGATGTCCTTCGCCAGCGATTTATCGGCGCGTTTCATCACGGGAAATGATTTTTTTTGCCGGTCGTCGCCGTCTTTTTGTTTTTGAGGGGCCACGGTCACGCTTCCCGATTATTGCCTTCGCTGGGCAAAGAGAAAGTTTAAGAGCCTTACGGAACTTTCGTCGATTTCCTCGATGATGGTGTTCGCCTTGGCGCCAAGGAGCGAGTACATGACCATGCAGACGACCGCCACGGCGATCCCGAGGGCGGTCGTATTGAGGGCGATGGCCATGCCCTGGGCGAGCAGATTCGCTTTTTGTGAAGGATCGGCGGTCGCAAGCGCCCCGAATTCGGCCTTAAGCCCGAAAATCGTGCCTAAAAGCCCCATAAGGGTCGAAATATTGGCGAACAGCGACAGATAATGCGTGCGGCGCTGGATCTTGGGCAGCTCGCGCAGCGCAAGTTCGTCGACGGCGTTTTGGATTTCCTGTTCGGGTTCCTGCTGCAAATAATGCCAGAGGGCCGACTCGACGATGATTGCCAGCGGCGTTTTCATTTTCGAGCACAGTGCGCGCGCCTTTTCCGTATCGCCGTTTCGGACCATGCGGGTCACCTGCGTCAAAAGGCCTTTGGCGTTGACGCGGCAATGGACGTAGAAATAATACACGCGTTCAAGCGCCACGGCAATAGCGCATGCCGATGCGGCGATAATGGGATAGACCCAAAATCCGCCTTCTTTGAGAAACTGAGCAAGGGTTTGAAAAACCGAGTCCATCATACCTCCCGTGTCGAGTGATAGTTTCCCTATCTGTACGGCAATCAATCGATTAATATTCAAGTGTACATTAGATGGACACGGCAAGTCAATAACGGTATTCGGCAGGGAGCGGGATTACGAAAGAGGGAAATAGCACGCCACGCTCGAAGCGCCGGCGCCCCTTAGCTCCGGATGCATTGCCCCGCATTCGGCCTTTGCATACGGACAGCGGCCTTGAAAGACGCAGCCTTGGGGAACATCGACCGGCGAAGGGACGTCTCCAGCGAGCGTTTTGGGTCTTAGTGTTCGGTCGAGGGTCGGGATCGACGCCAATAGGGCCTCGGTATACGGATGGCGGGGCTTCGAAAAAAGGTCGGCGGTCTTTGCCGTTTCCATGATTTTTCCCAGGTACATGACGTATACGCGGTCGCTTATTGCCTTTACAAGCGACAAGTCGTGGGTAATGAACACGAGCGACAGGCCCATTTGCTTTTTAAGGGACAGCAGCAAATTGATGATTTGCGCTTGCACGGAAACGTCGAGCGCGGACACGACCTCGTCGCATATAATCGCCCGGGGCTTAAGCCCGATCGTGCGGGCAATGGCGATACGCTGTCGCTGGCCGCCGGAAAATTCATGGGGAAACCGGTCGAGGTATTCCGGCGATAACCCGACTTTTTGCAATAGTTGCGAGCACTGTTCGCGTTCTTCGCGCGCTTTACAAATACGGTGAATGCGAAGCGGTTCGGAAAGTATCCTGAAAATGGTGTGCCGGGGGTTTAAAGAGGTAAAAGGGTCCTGGAAGATGATTTGGAAGTCTTTGCGAAAAGGGTTCCACGAATTCGGCTTCGCAATATCCAGCGGATGACCATTAAGCGCCATTGATCCCGAAGTTATGGGCAAAAGCCCCACAAGCGACTGGCCGAGCGTGCTCTTTCCGCACCCTGATTCGCCCACGACGGAAACGATCTCCTGTTCGTTTACCGTTATATCGACTCCGTCAACCGCGCGAACATGGCCGACCGTGCGACCGAAAACGCCTCCGCTCAGGGGAAACCAGGTCCGAAGTTCCTTGGCTTCAATAATGACCATAACTATTATTCCCCCGCCTTTGACGGGCCCACGGGGCCCAACCGGCCTGCTTTATCATAAAGAAAACAGGCGACCATGCGACCTTGCTCGTCAAATAAAGGCGGCTTGTTTTTGCATGCCGAAAACGCATGCGGACACCGGTCGAAAAATCTGCACCCCGAAACATAATCGACCGGCCGCGGGACCTGTCCGGCAATCGGTTCGAGCGTCGTTTTATTCGACCGCAGATCGGGCAATGCTTTAAGAAGCCCTTTGCTGTAAGGGTGTAAAGGCTTGTCCAAAAAAACGTCGCTGTCCCCGGTTTCAACGATCCTACCGGCATACATAATCGCGATTTTTTTCGTATAGTGCGCGATAAGGCTTAAGTTATGGGTAATAAGAAGGACCGAAGTTCCGGTATCCTGCTGCATTTCGAACAAGAGCTCCATGACTTGGGCTTGGACGGTAACGTCGAGCGCCGTGGTCGGCTCGTCGGCAATGATAAGCGCGGGCCTCAGCGTAAGCGCCATGGCGATCATGATCCGCTGCAACATGCCGCCCGATAGTTCATGGGGAAAAGCGTCGAGGACCCGGTCGGGGTCCGGAAAACCTACCCGGTTTAATACTTCGCGGACCCTTTTTACGGGATCGTCATTGACCGAATGGTAGTCAAAAACCTCAAACAACTGCGTTTTAATGGGAAGCAAAGGGTTAAGGGCGGCCGAGGGTTCCTGAAAAATCATGCTGATTTCCCTGCCTCGAATATCGCGCAATCGATCGATGGGAAGCGATAGAATGTCAACACCCTTAAACAGTATTTTCCCGGAGAGTATTTTCGCGCCCGGTTTGGGCAGGAGCCTGAGGACCGCCAGCGCGGTGATGGTCTTTCCGCAGCCCGATTCGCCGGCCAGACCGAACGCCTGGGCCTCCTCGATTTCCAGGGATACGGCGTCGGTGACCGGAACCGTTCCTTGGTCCGCGGCAAACCCGATCGACAGGTCTTGTATTGAAAGTAAAGTTTTTTTACTCAAGCCGCTCCTCCGATTTCGGGTCGAACGCGTCGCGCACCCCTTCACCGATAAAGGTGGTGAGCATAAGCGTAATGAAAATCGCCAGGATCGTGGAAATGGCAATCCACGGCGCATAGAGATTGGTTAGCCCCTGCTGCAGCAATTCTCCCCATGACGATGCAGGAGGCGGCAAGCCGAAGCCTAAAAAGTCAAGCGCGGTAAGCGCTGAAATTCCGCCGATAACGCTGAAGGGCATGATGGTAATGACCGGCGTCAGCGCATTGGGAAGGATTTGCCCGAATAGAATGCCGATCGGCGAAACGCCAAGCGCCTTGGCCGACTTGACATACACCATGTTTTTAAGTTTGTAAAATTCCCCGCGCATGAAATAGGAAAGGCCTATCCATTGAAAAAGCGCCATGACCACGACCAGGAGGCCGAAACTACTGCCGTAAATCGACCCGACCAAAATCACCACGTATAAAAACGGCAGCGAAGACCAGATTTCAATAAACCGCTGGACCGAAATATCCGCAATGCCGCCGAGATATCCTTGTACGCCGCCGATGATAATACCAAACACAGCCTCCAAAAGCGCCAACAGGAGCGCGAATATCATGCACGTCCTAAAGCCGTAGATGAGGCGCGCCAACACGTCGCGCGCCATGGAATCGGTGCCAAGCAAATGAACCGCAGAAGGATGGTGGGGCGGAGCGCCGCTCAAATCCAAATAAGCGTGCAGCGGGTTATGGGGAATGATCGGAAAGAGCATGAAGCTGTTTTTCCGAAACCCCGCGTCGTTTTTAAGGGAAAGATAATCGGCTTCTGTTTTGTAAATTCCGCCGAAGGCAGCTTCGGAATAAAATTTCATGATGGGAAAATATATGGTTCCTTTATAAATCATAAAGAGCGGCTTATCATTCGCAATGAACTCGCTAAAGAGCGACAAGAAGAACGCAGCGCCCAGGATAATCAGCGAATACCACGCACGCCGGTTCTTTTTGAACCGGTTGAGGCGCTGCCGTGTCAGTTGCGAAAACATAGTTGTCATTTAAACGTTATTCTCGGGTCGATCATCGCGTAAAGCATATCGGAAAAAAGCCTGCCGAAAAGCGTGAGGATGCTCGTGAGCAATATGATGCCCATCACCACGTTATAGTCGCGGCTTACAATGGAATTGTAAACCAGAAGACCCATACCGTCGATGTCGAACACTTTTTCAATTAAAAGCGCGCCCGCGAACATGAGGGTAAAAATTTCACTCATACGCGTGGCCAACGGAATAAGGGAATTCCTGAATGCATGTTTCCATACGGCGCGGTTAAACGACGCACCCTTTACCAGGGCCGTTCGCATATAGTCTTTTTTAATTTCTTCGAGCAGGCTGTTTTTCATGAGCAAGGTCAAAAAGGCGAATTCGCTTGACATGTAACAAATCATGGGGAGCACCATGTGGTGCAGAAAATCGAGGACTTTCGCGCTTAAGGAAAGGCCTTCGAAATTATCCGATACGATCCCCGAAATCGGGAACCAGTTTAAAAAGCTCCCGCCGCCGAAAACCACGATTAGCAGAATTCCCAAAGCATAGCCGGGTATAACATAGCCGGCGAAAATAATGACCGAGCTTGCAACATCCGTTTTGCTACGGTTTTTAACGGCTTTCAACATGCCGAGCGGAATACAAATCAAATACGAAAGAATAAACGAAGTAACGCCGAAAAAAAGAGAAATCGGGAATTTACTTGAAATGACTTTCCACACGGGCTCTTCGTAGGAATACGACGTTCCCAGATTAAGCTTGAGCACGTTGCCGAGCCACAGGAAATACCGGACATGCGCGGGTTTGTCGAAGCCGAAATAGGCTTTTATGTTATTGACTTCTTCGGGAGAAATCGTGCGCGACGCATTCGCCCCATGCGCGGAGCTTGCGGCCCGGACGCGGGCGATCATTTGCTCCACCGGACCGCCCGGCACTACCTGGATAAGGGCAAAGCACACTACCGTTATCCCTAAAAGCGTGGGGACCATCAGCAGAAGCCGCCTGAGTATATAATTTCTCATTTAGACAAGCTGTCGCCGCTCGACCCGCAGTAATGCACTTCAAAAGGTCCCTTGGGAAGCGGCGTATTCGCCTTCATGGCTTTCTGAAGGGCCGCGTCTTTTGCCGCGTCAAGCCACCAATAAGTAACGATGCAATTTTCTCGGTCGAATTTATCATAAACATAGGTAGGCGTGCCGAAGCGGTTCCAATACAAAATGCGATTATGGTCCGCCTGCCACAATAGAACATACGGAACGATGCCGCAGAGCCTCTTATCGATGTTTCGAAGGATGTCATTGCGCTTATCGATGTCCATTTCGGTCTTTTGGATTTCGATCAAACTGTCGACGGTTTTGTCCTTGAGACCGGAATAGTTGTTCGAAGCGATTTGGTCGGCGGTGCTGGAATGCCATTCCGCCTCCGGATCGCGCAACCTCGAGGCGCTCCAATTGACCCAGAACAAATCGAAATCGTGATTGTCAATGCGCTTGGTCACCGTGGATTGCGACAATTGCTCGATGACGGGTTTAAATCCCACGCGCTTAAGGTCTTCAACGTAAATGTTCAAATGCCTAAAGTCGACGTTGTAGGTCAAAAAAGAAATTTCGAAGGGCCGATTATTTTTTGCGAGCAGCCCGTCGGGGCCCACTTCCCATCCGGCCGCCTTCAAAAGCGCCCGCGCCGAGTCCGGATTGTAATGAGTTACGGGACTGCCCGGATTGATATTGTTGGGGTATAAATCCGGGAAATACGAATTGAGCAGGAAATATTGGTTGAACATGAGTTTTTCGTTCATTGCCTCCCGGTCGATCAAAAAGCAGAGGGCGCGCCGCACCCGGGCGTCCTGGAATTTTTCCCGGCGAAGGTTGATCGCGAACCCCTGATAGGCCTTGGGCTCCATATTGAACACTTTCTGTTTTGCAACCCAGCCTTTTTGCACCGCGTCAAAATCCGTTTCCTTCATCCACAAAGAAGACGTATAAATGGCATACGCGTCGAAATCGCCTTTTTTAAACGCCTCGAGGGTTTTATTCTGATCTTCCATGAATTTATACTTGACGAATTCAAAATTGTACTTTCCTTGGTTATACTTTTTGGCCCCTCCCCACCAATCGGCGCGGCGCCGCAAAATAACATAGCGGTTCTTTTCGATTTCCTTGATTCCATACGGCCCGCTGACAACCGGGAAATCGAAGTTTTGTTTGTTGAAATCCACCGAATTCCAAATATGCTTGGGAAAAGCGTTTAACCCCGAGGCCACCCAAAAATTAGACCAATGCGTGCCGCGCGCTTTAATACGAATGGTTTTGTCGTTGATGATTTCCGGACGAAAAAGCCGCTGCAAATCCACGCGATACATGGACGTCATGTTTTTAGGGTTCATGATAACGTCGTAATAAAACTGTATGTCTTCGGCCGTTACGGGCAGGCCGTCGCTCCAACGGGCTTGGCTATTGATGGTAAAAGTAAAGGTTTTTTTGTCCTCCGAAATACTCCACGACTCCGCGAGTATGCCCACGGGTTCGTTTTTCGTGGAGTGCAGCGATACCAGCGGCTCGAAGAGAAGTCCCATGACTTCCTGTGAAAATGAATTATTATCGAGCCAGGCATTGAGGGATTTGGGAAACCCGCCGCCCCACGCCGTATAAGTCCCGCCTTTTTGCGCCGCAGGGTTTGCGATCGGATCGATTTCGCCGGAAGTTTCAAGCGCCCTGGTTTGGCCGGCGTTTGATTGCGACATTTGTTTTTCAGGGGATTTTTCTTGGGATTTATTTTGCCCGCATCCCGCGATGAAAAAGACCGCGGACAATAGGAATATGGCCTGTTTGTTCATTATGCACTCCTCCGAGCTTTATTTCTTCTTACCGGTGTCAGGCGCTATTTGCACCTTCGGTTGAATATATATCCTCTCGATATTATAGAGCAGCCCGCCGTTGACGCTCGGGTTGACGTTCTTGAACTTGTTCGCGATGCACAGCACCCGTTCGGGCAGCACCGTATAGATGAGCGGCAGCTTGTCGACCGCAATGAGCTGCCATTCGTCGTAAAGCGCCTTGCGCTTGCTTTCGTCAAGTTCCTTGACGCCCGCGTCGAATATCGAGTCGATCCTCGCTTCCCAGGGCGTCGAAGGGCTTTTTTGCCGTGGAAACCACATGTGCAGGTTTTGCGATGAGTGCCAGACTTTCTTGCCGAAATGCGGTTCGACCCCGCCGCTGAGGCCCAGAAGCACCGCGTCCCAGTCGTAGGGCGGGTTGTCCATCTTTTGGATCAGGCTTGAAAAATCCATGACCTGAAAATGGACCTTAAAGCCCACCCGAAGCAAATCCTTGCGTATTATTTCGGCAATTTTTTGACGTTCTATGTTCCCGCTGTTGGTCAGAAACGTAAACTCCACCGAATGTCCGCCCGCGTCCTCCAGAATGCTGTCCTTATTAATATCGACGAACCCCGCCGCGGCGAGCGTGGCTTTTGCTTTGGCGAGGTCGTAGGGGTATTGCGGAACATTGGGATTGTAAAAATAGCCTTCCGCGGGGCTCATGGGAGACCACTGCGAATACCCGAGGCCGCTATAGACCGTGCTGATCATGCTTTGCTTGTCAAGCGCATAGGCCACGGCTTTCCTGAAGGACTCGTTCCTGAACCATGATTGCTTTATGGAATCGACATAAGGCTTGCCCGTTTTGGGATCGCGCTGGGAATTCTGGTTGAACAGAAGAAAATTGCTTCCGGTCGACAAGCCGAGCCGAAAAACCGAATAGCCGCTTTTAACCTCCCCTTTTTTAAGCTCCGCGAAGTCCTCCCCTTTTCCCATCAAATAGTCGATTTCACCACGCTTGAATTTCGCGAGTTCCACGTTTTGGTCGGGAACAATGAGGTAGACGATTTTACTTAAATACGGCAGGCTGTTTCCCGCGCTGTCTTTTTGCCAATACGCGGGGTTTCGCTTAAGCACGACTTTCTGGTTCGGAACAAAACCGTCAAGCGTAAAGGGGCCGGTCACCACCATGGAATCCGGAGCGGTTTGCGTGCTCAAGGCGCCCGCAAACTTGTTTCGCGCCACGCATTGTCCGAATTTATGCTCGGGCAAAATTTCCTGCGACATGGACCGTAAAAACGGCGCGAACGCGATGGGCAAGACAAACTGCGCCGTTAGGCTGTCGATTGCCTTGACCTGAGCCCGTTTTCCGTCGAACAGAAAAATGTCGCGCGAGGCGTTCGGGTTGATCGAATCGTTATAGATGAGATCGTTAAAAGTAAACTCAACGTCATACGCCGAGAACGGGACGCCGTCCGACCAAACGACCCCTTTACGAATATGGAATGTCCAGGTAAGCCCGTCGGGGCCCACTTCCCATGACTGCGCTAAACCCGGTTCCGGTTTGAGCGTCACGCCGTTTATGTGCACGAGGCCCTCGTACATGAATTGGGTGAATTTGCCGGTGCCCGGTTCGGTCGAGGTGATCGGGTTAAAGGATTTCGGTTCGGTGGGAGAGGCCAAAATAAGCTCCCCGCCCGACACGCCGACGGCGGGCGCGAAACTTTCCGCTTTTTTCTGGAGCGCCATGTAGTCGATGGCTCCAATTGCGCCCGACGACATTTTTGATTTCGTGCATCCGCAAATACAAATTCCCGCAATTAAAATCAAAATAAAAAACCGCTTCATTAAGGCTCCTCTATAATATAAGGTAAGTTAAAAAAAATACTAGAAGGGCGTCGAGAATTTTAAAACATTTGAATAAAACACGATCCGTAAGGACCCCTTTTGAAGGAATCGGCAAACCGGAACCTTTAAAATATCAATTACAGGGTTGCTGGTCACGGCGGATCGATGAAGAGCACCGGTTGATTTATGAAGTAACGGCTAAAGAGGTTAGAATCATCGGCTGCCGTTTTCATTATTGAACGGATAGGGGCTTCGATCTTCGGCACACCGAAGATTGCCGTGTTCACTCGAATGCGTCATTGCGGAAAATTCCTTAAAATAATCCGGCCAATCATGTAAAGTTTCGGGGTCGAAGTCCGCCCCGTTCGGCCATACCAGCGTATGTATTTCGGGATCAATTCTCACCTGGGCGAAAAGATTTCGATCAAGAAGCGCACCATAGAGAGGCCCGGCAAGAATAGGCAGAAAATCGATTAGGCGCGTAGCCCCATCATCAAAGAGGACTTTTAACCTATAGGAACCGGTTATTTCAAATGATGTGACTTTGTAAATTTCATGTTTCATAAAGGCCCCCTACATTAACGGACGAATCGGTTTGGGAAGTTGCCCCGCCTGCAACCTACCCCAATCTACCGATAGGTCCTCCTCATGAAGTTCCGCCCATGCTTCTACAAACCGCGCCTGTCGTCGGGGTAGTGATCCTGCGATTATTTCGACGGGAGAAATCGAATATATCGCCACATCATCTTGGTAATAGGCATGAAAATGCGGAATGTGGTGCTTCCCCGCCGGTTCCGCAAACATTCTTATTATTATACCAAAGAATCGCGCTATTTCAGGCATTTTTATCTTATTTCTCTCTAAAAGTAAAATAATATTTGCGATTTCATTCCCGGCCTATTTCCATAAATTGCCTCCTAAATTCCTCACTCGCTGCAATCGCATCTGTCGCTTGCAACTCTTCCGGTGACCACTGCCTCTCCTCAACTTCAAAGGGCAAGTTCGCGCTAAACCCTTGTTTAAGCGCTTGGCGAATTTCCAAAAGCGTGAAATTGGGGAGTATTTCCGAAATACAAATGCTTTTATCTTTAAGCAATTGGTTTTGAATTTTTCGCCGATCGTCGCTCAGGCTTAAATAGTCCGGCAGGGTCCGATATGCATCGGTCAAGGGAATAGACCCGTGCTGCAAAACGGCGCCCGCGCCGCGCTTTTGGGCCGACCCCACGAGTTTTTTACCGTTCACCATGATCTCATTTCGGTTGGGCGCCAAAAAGCACGGAAGCTTCGTTTCACCTTTGGCCCCGCGCAGCGCATCCAAAGTATCGCACGTCGTGCAATTGATATTTAGTAAACCGAGTCCCTTTATGAGGCATTGGGAAATAATACCGTATGTTTCCATGATGCTTTTTCCCATTTCAGGGATGCTTGAAGAAAAAATACAACTATACGTGGTGTCGGCTTCATGAAGTACCGCTCTTCCGCCCGTGGGGCGGCGTATCCAGGCTATGCCGTTTTTTTTCATTGCGATAAAATCTAGTTCATGCCCGGCGTCTTGCATGCACCCTATAGTAATGCTTGCGGGGTCCCATTGATAAAGTCGAACGGTCAGTAATTCGCTACGCGCGCAGGATTCCCAAAGATACATGTCCGCCGCCATGTTAAATGACGGGGACCTCGGCGGATCATCGATGAAACGAAGGGTAATCGACATAGGTATTAATGAGACTTTTTAAGCAGCCTGAGGATGATAACGCGCGTGTTGCTGATTTTTAGGGCCTCAAGAACAAGGAAAACGGCAACTATTGAAGGGAGTCCCGCGACGCCGGCAATCATTAAATTGTCAATAAACCGGTCCTTCCCCGCGAAACGGCCGTGCATATTCACGGCTATTTCATGACACAGGATCCAGCCCAGGGCGCTTATAAGAACGATCTTTGCTACAAGCGCGGAGGTTTTTAAGAAGTCGGGCATGTTGTCTCGCTTTACACTCCATATTATATAGAGCGAAGTAAACTGTAAAAACATCGCAATAGACGAAGTAAGCGCAATACCCTGAGCGCCGAAACTTTTGCTCAAGAGCCAATAACAGGGAATACTCAGCGCCGCGATGATCGTACTGATAACCATGGGGAAAAGCGTATTTTGCATGGCATAATAATTCCGCATGACGATCGTGCTGGCCGCAAAGGGAAATGCGCCGATTAAATACACGACTAATACCGGCGAGGCCAAAAGGGTCGATACGTGCGAAAATCGGCCATGTTGGAAAAGCACGGCGATAACGTTTTCGGACAGCGCCATCATGATAAAACAAATGGGAATAAGATACACGGCGATTTTAATTACGATGCCATTGAGCAGTTGGTTCATTTCCCCGAATTTTTTTTCCGCGGCAAGCCTCGATAAAAACGGATACGATGCAACGCCCGAAGCCTGGCCGAAAACCCCCACGAGCGGAAGCATGGTCCGAAGCGAATAATTAATGCTCGCGAGTCCGCCCGTTCCTAAAAACGATCCGAAAAACCTGAAAAAAACCTCATTGGAAAACGTCATCCCCAGGCCAACGACAAGCGGCAAGGTGAGAACGACGTAGCTTTTAAAATCAGGATCGGCAATGCTAAAAACCGGCCGAAACCGCATGCCGATGCGTAAAGCCCCCGGTAATTGAATAAGAACATTGCCTACAAACGCTCCGGCCAAAACGCCCCAGGCAAAACCGGCGACGCCCAAATATTTATAAAGCGCCCAGCCGCAAACGATGATGCCGAGATTGTAAAAAAGCGGGGCGAGGGCGGGTAGAAAAAATTTATGGTTCGCGTATTGCACGGCCATGAGAAACGCCCCCCAATAAAACAATAATTGGGCGGGCATGATGATCCTTGTTAGCCGAACGGTAAGTTCGCGCTGCGGGCCTTCGCTGATATGATGTCCGAGAAGTCCGATAATCCGGTCGGTAAATATCGTGGATACGATGATAAGAACGATGAAGGCAACGCTTCCGATGGTAATCAGGTTCGAGAAAACCTTCCATGATTTCTCACGCTGCCCGGCGAACAGATATTTTTGAAAAATAGGGATAAAGGTTATTGAAAGAAACCCGCCGGCAAGAAAATGGTTGAGGAATTCGGGCACGATGAAGGCTGCGACATACGCGTCCATTTCCACATTGGTGCCTAAAAGGTGCGCCAGCACCATTTCGCGCGCCATCCCCATAATGCGGCTTAATAACACCGATCCCATCATGATTAGGGAAGCGATGGTAAGCGACTTTTTTAATTGTGCGCTAGAGGCTTCGTTTGTTTCGGTCATTGAAATTTCAATTGAAAGCGTTACGATAAACAACCACTACCAGCGGCCTTTAAAATTAAATCAGGACCGTCAATAAAAAAAAGGCCCCCGGAATCCAAGGGCCTTTTTTATTTAATACGAATAACTCGCCTAACCCGCCCAAGGGCGGATATGTTACTTCTTTTTCTTGGCGGGTTTCTTCTTGCTGACCTTTTTTGTTTCGTTGATAATACGATACGTTTGCGAAACTGAAAGTTTGAATTTCTTGGCAAGCGCCGTTCCCGACGATCCGCCTTCGTAGGATTTAACAATCTTCTGGTTCCGTTCGTCGTTCTTGGCAATGACTGACTCAATGCCGTACTTCTTACGCAGCTGATGAACCGCCTGGCGCGTAATACCGAATTCCTCGCCGATCTTTGCATCCGTTTGCAACTTCTTCTGAAGCTTGATCAGTTCGCTTTTTGTGATGCGAGCCATAATACTGGTACTCCTCTCTCCTGAAAAAAGTTATCGATGGATTTAAAATAACATTAAGTCAATCGTAATGCAAGTTATTTTTATCTATGTGTAAATTTTTGAACTATTAAATTAACATATTTATTGTTGTAAAGCAATTGATTTTTGTATAAAAATCATCAAATGTTGCCGCCGCCCGTACCGGAACGTAATTTTGAAGGGACCATGCATGAAGAAATCGCCACCTATCTGCGGGAAAATAGCGGCGCGACGTCGGTGAGACTTGCGGAGGAATTTTTAAAATTCAAGGACCCCGCCGAAGCGTTGGCCCATAAGGCCATTACCGCCGTACTAAAATCCGACGGCCATTGTTTTTTCGGAGAAGACGGGTTGTGGCACGCTCGTGAGGTTACCCCCGCGCGGGCCGACTCCGCGGCAATCCGCGAGACCAAATGGCTTGCGTTGTATGTTTTGTGCCCTCCCCCCGGCAGTTCCACGCGCCCCGTACACGTTTCAATCTGGTCAATAACACCGGTTCCCGAATTGAATACGTCCTTTTGGCTTACTGACCCGAAAACGCTGCCGTACGAGGAGCGGGCGTCACTACAAAGCGGCCTTGACAGGCCTTTTGACCCGCTTGAAAACCAGACCGCCCTCGAATCGCTTGGAACGCTGGGCGAACAAGGGATTCCAATAGTATTGTCGGGGCGGGATTACGCGCTAGTTCGACACCTTGCGGCAAAAGCCGGTTCATCGTTTACCGACGAGGCCGTTCTCATAAGCCAGCTTTTTATTGCCGCGGGAATTGCATTGCCTAAGCCCCTTTCCTTACCGGCGTGTTACCGGGCTTTATTCGGCGTCGGTCCCGCGCCTTCTAGCGCAGCGGCGTATGGCGAAGCGCTTGCTCAATGCGCCGGGGAGCTTTTTACCCGGCTTTCGGACCAAGGGATTTTGACCCTAGCGGACTTGGAGGAGGCTGAAAGCAAGGAACCGGCGGCTTTTGATTTTTCGGGAAAAGACTTCACCTATAATGATATCGCGCAGTGTCCGAAAAAGCCCGGCGTCTATGCATTTAAGGACAAATCCGGCGTATTTATTTACATTGGAAAAGCGTCGAACCTTAGGCGCAGGATCATGGGATATTTCAGGAATTCGGAAGAGTCTCCCGAAAAACTGACGAAATTGCGCACTGCGGCACAATCGTTAACAACCTCGATATGCGGCTCAGAACTCGAAAGCCTCATTTATGAATATCGCTTGATCGCCAAACACGCCCCTTTGCTTAATAGCAAAATAGACATTATTGAACGAAAAGGCCAATTTCGTCCGATTAACGACTGCATCGTGCTTCTTCCGCATGCGGAAATCGGCAAGGGCATGTCCTTTTGGTTCAGGCGAAATCAGAAAACGGCCCTCAGGCCTTTTCCCTTGGATTTTGATTTTTCTTTACAGTTCCGTCAAGACCTGGAAAATTTCTTCTTTTCAGATAAGCTTCCGCCCGCAGTATCGGATTTTCCCGAACAAGAAATAGCCTATAGGTGGCTAAAACGACATGAAGACGATTTGGTTTCAATACCCGCGGATAGGATTAAAAATGTCGATGAGGCGATTGCGGCGATAAAAAGCTACTGGCAGGAAGTCGAGGCGGGCTTTTCGCCCGCCTCTCCGGTTTTTTAAATTCCGGCTTCTTTCTTGATCTGGGCCACTTTGTCGGTTTTTTCCCAAGTAAAGTTCGGCAGGTTCCGGCCGAAATGCCCGTTGCGCGCGGTTTCGCGATAAATCGGACGCTTAAGCTTGAGGCTATCGATGATGGCGGCCGGTCGCAGGTCAAAGACCGTACTGACGATCTTGGCTATTTTCTCGTCGCTCATGATGCCCGTGCCATACGTATCCACATGGATGGAAATCGGCTGTGCAACGCCGATCGCGTACGACACTTGGATTTTGCAGCGTTTCGCAAGCTTTGCGGCGACGATGTTTTTGGCAATCCAGCGAGAGGCATACGCTGCGCTACGGTCGACCTTGGAGGGGTCTTTGCCCGAAAAGGCCCCGCCGCCGTGTCCGCCGTGTCCGCCGTAGGTGTCGACGATAATTTTTCTGCCGGTAACGCCCGAATCGCCGTGCGGTCCGCCCACCACGAAGCGCCCCGTCGGGTTGACATGATAAATAGTGTTCTTGTCAAGAAGCTTCGCGGGGATCACCTTTTTAATGATCTTTTCGATGATGTCTTTTTTAAGCGTTTCGTATTTTACGTCGGGCGAGTGCTGGGTCGAAAGCACGACCGTGTGCACCCGTACGGGTTTGTCGTTTTCATATTCAATGGTCACTTGCGACTTGGCGTCGGGCCTGAGGTACTTGAGCAATTTTTTTTCGCGCGCCTCGGTAACGGCCTCCACAAGCCGGTGGGAAAGATGAATGGAAAGCGGCATAAGCTCTTTCGTTTCATCGCACGCGTAACCGAACATCATGCCTTGGTCGCCCGCCCCTTGTTCTTTGTGAAGGCCTTGGCCTTCGGTAACGCCCTGTGAAATATCGGGCGACTGCTGATGCACGGACACAAGAATACCGCAGCTCTGGGAATCGAAGCCGAGATCGGGATCATTGTAGCCGATTTCGGCGATGGTCTTGCGAACAATGCCCTGAATATCGACAACGGCGTTGCTCGTGATTTCGCCCGCTACCACCACAAGTCCGGTGGTCACCAGGGTTTCGCATGCAACGCGGGAATTCTTGTCCTGCGCAAGCATCGCGTCGAGGATGGCGTCGGAAATCTGGTCGCAGACCTTATCGGGATGTCCTTGCGACACGCTTTCGGAAGTAAACAGGTATTTCATTATGAGCGCCTTTCTTGAAAACTAAAAATGAATGGTCGGATTTTTTCTTCGTATCGGAAGTCGGTAAAATAACTTATCCCGAAGATTCTCTACAAGGGAAATTGCGGGGCAGGGGAAAAAGGGGAAGCTCCTTTAAAAAACGTACTTTAAAATATGCACAGTTTTATACGGAATTTTTTAGTATACTTAGTACATGAAGAAAACAAATTGTCCCGTTATTTATAGCTACAATAATTTCAGGCGCTTTCTTGCCGATTGCCAGCAAGCAAGGCAGACCACGGAAAAACGCTTCACGAAAAGCGCATTGAGCAAACTGCTGGGTCTTCCCAACACCCGAAGTTACTTTACCGACGTTCTCAAGGGAAGAAAAGTATCGAATGTTTTTATCGACCGGTTCATTAAAATATTCGAACTCAATAAAGACGAGGCCCAGTTCTTCCGCGTACTTGTTTTGTTCAATCAGGCTGAAAACGTCGAAGAGCGCGAGCTGTATTTCGACCAGCTCATTTCCTTAAATAGGACCCCAAAACGGGTCATGGAAAAAAACATCTATTCTTATTATAAGAACTGGTACAACGGCGTCATTCGCGCCTTAATATATATGTATGATTTCAGCGATAATTATTCGGATTTGGCAAAAAATGTTTTCCCGCGGATTTCCATCAAACAGGCAAAAGAGTCCATCGACCTATTGCAAAAATTAAACCTTATCGCCAAAAATCCGAAGGGGTTTTATAAACCTACCGAGCAGTCCATCACCACGCCCGACTATGTTAAAGACGAACTCGTAAAACAGTATCAATTGTCGTGTCTTGAAATGGCCAAACAGTCTTTGATTAAAAGCGGGCCCCTGCCGCAGACAATCACTACGAATATCATCAGCGTTTCCGACGAAGCCTATAAAAGAATCGAAAAGAAAATAGAAAAATTTCGTTCGGAAATCCGGTCATTAGTGCATAAAGACGATAAACCCGCAACGCGCGTTTATCAAATGGATATTGCGTTGTTTCCAAACTCAAAGTAACCTTTACTTGCAGGAAAAACCATGAAAAAATTACTTTCGGGTATCTTATTACTTTTTATTGCTCACTGCACCCAGCGTATCGCGGGCACGACCGACGAAACCGTTACGGGGACGCAGGCCGCCATCTACTACGCCAATGGCGCCCCGGCGCCGGGCGTGACCGTCAAGGCTTTTGACGTCAACGACACGTCGCGTGTTCCCGCTGCACAGGCCATAACCGACAATACCGGGCACTATGCGCTCAGCCAAATAGCCAAAGGGACCTATAATATTTGGGCCGAGCAAGACACGCTCGTTGCCGTGCAAGACTCAGTATTTATTTCTCCGACCACGAACACCATTCATCATGACACTTTGCAAGCGTCCGGTTCAATAACCGCCATTATCGGCATGCAACCAAACGACGATCCCCGTTCGGCGTATGTTCAGATGACGGGAAGCGACCGGTTTTCAAGAAATATTAACGCAAACGGCTCCTTTACCATTAGCGGTCTTGCAACTGGGAGCTATTCTTTGCGGATTTCAACGACATTGCCGAATTATACGCCATCCTTCTTTACGGTTTCGGCTGTTTCAGGAAAAGCGGATACTTTAAAAGATACGCTGCAACTTGTTTACACCGGAATTCCGGTTGTTACGGGCCTGTCTGCGGTTTACGACACCGCAAACGGAATCGTGCGTTTGACCTGGAATTCAACATCATTCCGGGATTTCCAAGATTATTTGATTTTCCGCGATCCATGCGATTCAATACAGCCTTCGACAGTGCCGATCAAAAGCGTAATGGACACGGCTTTCTCGGATACAATATTTAATAAAAACAATGCTCAGGGTAAATTTTCATTTTCGGATACCAATGATTACTGCTTCAAGTACCGCATTTGCGTTCGAAATAACTCGAATGTGCAAGGTCTTACCTATAAAAATATCGCCGTAATTGCGGTATCTCCTTTGAATAAAGTTCCGCTGGTAAAAATCGTGTCATCCGACACCTTGTATTGCAATACCCCGTTTCCTCTAAGCGCTTCGGTTGCCAATAATTTAACGACCATTACAAAATGTGAATGGAAAATAGGACAAAATGGGCAATATGCAACGACCTCAATCACGCAGCCGGAAACGACGATTGTCCTTCCCGATACTTTGCTTCCTTCATTAAGATGCTATATCCGCGTAACAAATAATTTAGGGAATATTGGATATGATTCCATGGATTTGCAAGTTTCTTTCGGATGGACCCAGGTCACTATTCCCAGCAATTTTTCTTCTGAATGGCGTTATCAAATGAACGAAATTGTTTTTAACAATCAGCTTTTTTGTTTTTGCGGTAGCTCAATCAACTCAAATGTATCTTCTATCTGGACTTCTTCCGATGGAATGACCTGGGCACAGTTGACTAACTCAGTACCTTTTATTCCAAGTACACAGCTTTTTCTAACAATTTTCAACAATGAACTCTGGGCGCTTTCGGACAGTATGGTTTGGCATTCAAGCAATGGCACAGCTTGGAATTTAGCGGGAAGTGTCCCGATTAGTCAGGGCAACATTGCCTTCTTTTCCACTTTAAACAACACACTTTGCATTGGCGACGCATCTTCCACAAACGGGACCATTTGGGTATCAAATAACGGGACCTCTTGGAATATATTAAAATCTGCGGACGGCAACCAAATAGCCTTTCCATCAATCAATTCATTCAATCAAACTAGTATTATTCCATGGTCTATCAGCACTGTTTTAATTGGTGATACGCTTTTTTATTCCAGCACTTCAGCATCTACGAGTACAACAACCATTTGGAAAATATCAAATTGGGAATCGCCGACGTTGCTTGCACAAGGCAATTTCGGATATAGTGCCCCAGAAAAGGTACAACTTTTTAATTTTCAAAACCATTTAAGTTTGGCAATTGGTATTACTCCAATTATTTATTTTGATAATACAGGGTTTCATTCATTTTCAGATCCGTCAAAAGGCCTCAATATAAATATGGATCCAGGAATGCAAATAGTAAACTATATACCGTTTAAAGGAAATTTTTATGCATTAATTATCCATACTTATGGCGGTCCAAGTGGCGAGATGTGGGTTACAAAATAAATGCTTTGTGGCCATGCCTTTGGCGCGTCGGAAGTGCTTGGAGCTACTTGCAACGCACTGATTATTAATGCGTTAGAAATGATTAATCACATAGCCTGCGCTTATGCTAGAATCGTTTTTTAAAATAACCGCTGTTTCCCTACAGAAAGCGGTATTTTACAAGCCCTATTGTCGAATCTGTTTATTAACGGTATATTAAAAGGGCAAAGCGTATTATGTCGAATATCAATTTTAAAAGGAGGATTTATGCTGAATAAAATTATCTTGATCGCTTCAATCGCATGGTCTTTTTGTAACGCGGCAAACGGCAATACAATGATCGGTGATTTTTCACCGATGAAGGTTGGGAATACGTGGGTTTATTCAGTATTATGGGAAAGTCAATATATTGGTACACCTTTGGATTCAAGTGTATCTGAAAAAATAATTAAAATAGTTTCAATGAAACAAAATGGCGATTCACTTTTTTATACGGTTGTTGACTCAACGATTGAATTATACCCCTCTTATGTTCCAGTTGTTTACACAAATACATTTCTTCAATTAAACAATATTAATTTCATCTATGATACTTCTACAAAAACGAGTACTCCGGTAGAAAGCATGTATGTAGAAACTATGCTATATAATAATAATGGATTTCCAGAATATAATTTTGGGCTTTGTGGATACCATCAATTGCCGGATTCCATTTTAAAAAAGGTACCATTTTTATCTCAAAGTTTATACAGTTTTTCACTTCTTGTTAACCTTCCCTTCGGGGGCGAGAGCACAGCATATTATACATTGCAATGGATTCAAAATTTTGGTCTAATTAAATTTACAAATATCTTTGCTAATGAACCAGGTACTTCTACTGAAACCATAAACCTGGTTTCTTTTAATAATCAAATGGTAGGAAAGCCAATAACAGCGATAGCTCCCCCTAATATAAGCCAATCATTGTCAGAAAATCAGAATGTCTTAATAGCAAGCACTCGCAATCAAATTCGCTGGCGCGGCTTGTCGGCGGTTGATCGCCTAAATATTCAGGTCTATGATTGCCGTGGAAAATTGGTTTTATCTTCCCGTCAATTACAGGGAAGCTTCGTACTAAATACTTCACGATTTTCCCGTGGCGCCTATATTCTCAGATACCAAGTCAACAATGAAACGTGGAAACATTTTTCATTCGTGAGAAATTAGACGCCCGATCTCCTTCGAATTAAAAAAAATCATTCTTGGCCAAGGGGATGAATATCATCCAAATCTCCGGGCCTAATTGCCGGTATATTTTGCATACGATCGTGAAATAGAACTCAGTTTCACGATTTCATCGGCCCATAGAGACCGGGGAAAATATAGGGCGCAGCATGGGCGGGAATTGAGAAATTAAGGGGCGCCCTACTCGATGCACTTTTTATAAAGCCGTCTTCAACAAGAAATCCCACCACCCGCCGTGAAGTCCGTTCTTCTAGCCCCAAGAGTTCGGGAATCTCGCTTCGCCCAATGCTGCCGCGGAATACCAATTGATGGAGCAGTCGGGTGGCTTCCGGCCGAAAGCGGGAAATCCGGTCGGCATGCCCCTTGATATTAAGGAGCAGACCGATTTCCCTTGAACGACCGTAGGCACGCACGCGATCGGCAAACGTATCGATTTCCAAAAGCTTGTTCATATAGGAAATCTGGTCTTCACAGATAGTAAGGAAAAATTTACAAAACTCCTTCAATGCTTTCTCGGAAAGGGCGCCGCGTCCGTCATAATTATTTTGGCGCGGCGCGTCCGCCTGCTGAAGCAAGGAAAGGTATTCTTCCCGGTTTCGGGCCAGCCCCCTCGAAGCCGTCCATAGTCCATGGCCGCCTATTCCCAATTGCATAAGGTAGGCATCGGTCATAAGTCTTGTTACCCGGCCATTTCCATCACCAAACGGATGCACCCACAAAACCCGATGGTGTGCCGCCGCGAGTACGCTGAGGGCCGCCGCGGCTTTATGTCGTTTTGGATCATATACTTCACTCAGTCGAGCGAGGTACTGCTCAATTTCGCCACTAGGCGGAGGCAAATGTCGGCCGACCATAACATTAAAATGCCGCAATGAACCCGGTTCAATTTTTTCAGTGCGACCGGTCTGGGGATTTGTAACGATACGAAAATCCTCCGGCATGCGTATATAAAATTCTGCATGAAGCCGGCAAAGAAAATCTTTTGAAATGACCTTAATTCCCGGTTCTCGTAACAGTTTTTTTTCAATTTCAATCTGCACTTCGATATGCGCTCGGGCTTCTTTCTGAAGGTCGCGTTCCCTGGTATTCTTGGCATATTCCGACTTCATCGCCTTTTCGATATCAATGGGGTGCGTGTCGTGATTTTCAATGAGGTTTGAATAATAGCAGTTCACTGTTCGAAGCAGTTCGCCAACGGCTTTTATCGTTTCTGGATGCAGGCTTCGCCCAATTCCCTGGGCTTTGTCAAAGACGTCCTGGGCAAGTTCCGTAACTTCCGGATCGTTAATAAGCAGTGGCTCAATAGAATGCATGCTCATAAAATTGCAATTTTGACCGGTTTATATAATTTAATATTAATGTTTAATCTTAATATATATTATAGTATTACATTAAATCATAAATTATTATATGTTTATAATTTGGCCGGTTTATTGTCCACTTTATTATTTCCTTCACTTCTCCCTCGGCTCCAGCGGCAGCGGCTCCATAATGTCGTCGTAAAACGAATGGTTCAAGGTAATCTCCCGATACACCGGCTTTTCCTTGGGAAGGAAAATCATAACCTGGGGCTTTTCAACCTTGCCTTTAATTTTAACGCCCACGGTAAAGGTAATAGTGCCGGGCTTTTCAATTTTATACCCTTGCCCTTCCTTGCCGGCCAAGGAATCCTTCGCGACAGGCTCCTGGGAATACGCCGTGCACAAGGCAACAAAAATACCAAGCATTATAATTTTAATAAAATTCATACTGAAATCCTTTTCTGTGACTGGGTGAGGTGGTTTTTTATTTTTCTCCCGCCTTTTTTGCCACACCCGTTTTCTCTAAAAAGTTTTTAATGGCCGGAAAAACATAAACCCCCTGCGCCACGGATTTTAATTCCAGCGGTGCTGCATTTCCCGGCGGCTGCGGCACATACTCATCGGCCGTGGCTGTATAAACCATGTTCGCATAAACGCCGTAGCCCATTTTAATGTTGTTTTTCACCGCAAGGGCAATAACGTTTTTCCCCGCGCGCATTTTTCCTTGCAAATCCCAAGCATGCGCCTTGTTCCAGATTGCCGACACAGCGGTGTCGGAAGGCAAAAGCGCGCCGTTTAAATAGGCGTCGGCCTGGTCGATTGCCGCGAGATAGAGCATTGCCTTGGGGGGCGTTTGGTAGCAATAAAAAGTCCGGCGCAGAAAAAGCCTCGGGGCCGGTTTATAAGAGGCCTCTACGCGCACACTGCCCTCACCGTACCACATGCCAATGGGAGGCCCGCTTGGAAAGCCCGTTATTTCAACGTTTTTCGGCGGCAGCCCTTTCTGGGCCGGATACCACGTCTGGTCGTTAAAGTCAAGCGAGTTCCACTGCGCCACGGAATCGTCGAAGCATTTCCATTCGGGACCGGTGGTTATGACCGTGTCAAGCGTGCGCTCCCGTTTTAAACCGAAGTCTTTGGGCGCGTTTTGGAAAAGCCTGACATACGCGTGCGCCACGTACTCTCCCGACGCATAATTTTGCTTGGCGTAGGTCAGGATCTCCTTATAAACGTCAAAGGCGTTCTCCTGAAACCGCAGGCCGATTTCCTCAAACCGTCCCTGATATTCCTCGCGCTCGGCCGCGGTGGCCGTTTGGGGAAACGGCGGATCGTTTACCACCGCCTGCGACAACACATCGTAGCAGCGGCCGCGCACGAACAACAGTTCGGGAATTTTGGCCTTTGCGCGCTTGACGTAATCGTCGTCGATTTTATACGCCTCGGCGATCTTGACCGTGCGCAGGAAATTTTCTAGGGCCTTGTCTTCGTAGGCCTCGATTTGCTTGAGCAATTTGGTTTTGTACACGAACGCTTCATAAGCGTCGAAGGCGGCGGGGACCGGCGCGTCGCGGGCGATGGTCGCCACCTCAGCGTAGGTCTCCCCCACCGTGCAGGAATTCTTGGTTATGAGCCCGCTGGCCTTTGCATACGATTCGTCAAGCTGCTGGTACTGGCTCCCTAGCTCCAGGCATTTAAGGAAAAGGCCTATGGCCCGTTCCTGGAACGGGGCCACTTTTTGCAACAGCTCGAGCTTCTTGGCCATGAGCGCGAAACCGTCGAGCTTTTGCGTGTTGACCGCGTTTTGGGCGATATCGACGAGCGCCAGGTAGTTCTCTCCGGCCAAAAGCGGCAGGGAGGTCAGTTTTTTCCGGGAATCCAGAATATACTTGTCCTCGATTTTTTCCTTGATGCCGAGCTTGATGTTCTGCTCGTGGAAATGGGCGGCCTTATCGACGAAATACTCCTCGACGGCCTTGGCTATGCCCAGTTCCAGGGCAAGCCGTTCGTCAAGCGGCTGGTTTTTCATGCGCTCCTGCTTGAAAATCCCCACCGCGAAATCCTCGTAGGCCTGGCCGATCTGGCAGACGCTGCGCGTGGTCCATTCCGAAATTTGGTAGCCCACGACCCGGGAATAGCCGGCCACCGCTTTTTCAAGCGCGTCCATTTTTACGTTCAATTGCCGCTTGTAGGTTTCCCGCGGCTGCGAAAGCGCGACCTTGTCCATGTTTTCCAGGTTGATCTCCGCAATGGTAAACTCGGCCTTTGCCGCGTAATATTTGTTGACCGGCGAGGGGTTTTTAAGCCGGACATACGATTGCAGGGCAAGTTGTAATTGGCCTAAGGCCTCGGTCTGCTTGTTCTGCATGTAAAGCGCCACGCCCACCATACACTGGGCCTGGATAACACGGTTGGCGTCGTTTCCGAAGCGCCGCGAAAACTCCTGGTTGACGCGCGTCACGCCCACCCAGTCCTTGATTTTGCCGTAAATTTCCCCGGCCTTGAACAGAACGTCGGCGATTTCGTCGGCTTTCGGATAGAGCTGCGACATTTTTTCGAAAGTGGCCGCCGACGCGGCGAGCTTGCCGGCGTTTTCGAAGGAAAATCCGGCGTTATAGATGGCCACCGGCCCGAGCTCCGATTGCGGATAATTGGCCACGACCCGTAAATACGTTTCCCCGGCATTGTCCCATTGCAGAAGTTTCTCGTAGCACTTGGCGGTCCGGAACTGCGCCTTGGCCAGAAGCTTCGAACCGGAATATTTTTGCAGAAGCCGCTGATACATGAGGATCGACTGCGCCCACTCGGCCAGTTTTTCGTAGGCCAATCCCGCGTTAAACAAAGACACGTCGGCTATTTTCGAATCCGCGAACTCAAGGGCCACCCGTTCGTATTGGACGCCCGCGTCCTTATAGCGCTGCTGCTGTTCGTAGAGTTCGCCCAGCTTGAAAATCGATTCGGCGATGCGCGCGATGGCCTCCTGCTTATCGCCGCCTTCTCCCGCGATGTCCTTGAGCTTTCGGTACCACGCCTGCGCGTCGTCGAAGCGTTTTTCCTCGTAAAACGACTGTGCGATCATCCGCACCGCTTCCAGGGCATGGGGGTCCTTGGGATTGCGGTCGACGATCATTTTGTAAACGCCTCGGCTTTCTTCGAGCAGTTTGTTGTTATAGAAAACCGACGCCTTGATGAGCAGAACCTCGGAGGCCTTGGGGCTATTCGGATTAAGCGAAAGGTAATTATCGCACGCCTTGACCATGAGTTGCGTGGCCGGGGAAAGCGCCCTGGCGGGAGGCGCCACGGAATCTGACGCCTGCTTTTCCGCGGCGGCAGCGGTTGCGGGCGCGGCGGTAAGGATTGCCGCCTTTTTCGACACGCGCGCATCCATGGCGGGCGGCCTGTTTGGACGGGCGCACCCTGCAAAGACGGCCATGAGCGCGGCCAAAAACGTCAGCGCCTGCGGCGCGAGCGTTCCCGTGCTTTTCAGCGCAGGCATCATCGCAGGGCCCCGCTTTCCTTTTTAAGCAGGTTCTGCGAGGCCACGATGGCGTTCCATGCGGCGGTCTCGCGGTATTTGCCGTCAGGGTATCGTTTTGAGACCGTGATATATTCCTGGGCGGCCCGTTCATAGTTTCCTAGTGAAAACATGATTTCCGCGAGATTATAGTTGCATTCCGACGCATACGGCGACTGCGGATAGCTCCTGACGAACGTCTCGTAATTTTCAACCGCCGAGGCGTATGAGGCGGAATCGTTTTTCTGCAGAGCAAGCTGGTGGCTGCTCAGCGCCGCATCGTACAGCAGCTTGCACGCCAGGCTATCGCCGCGCCTGCTGATGATGGCGTCGTTTTGCCGCAATGCCCATGGACTGTTTTTATTGTATTTGTTGAAAAATTCCACCCGTCCGATGTTCGCTTCCTCCACGGAACAGCTCTTCTCGTTGACCGCAAGCAACTCGCTTTCTATAACGGGGCTGTTTTTGTATTCAGGATAAATCCTCAAGAGCGTGCGATAGGTCTTTTGCGACATGTCGAACCGGCCTTGCTCCTTGAAGATCGACGCCATCCTCTGCAAAATTTGCGCGCCCTTGGCCTGGTCGCCGAAGCGGGTCACGAAATTGGCCGCACGCTCTAGGCCTTTTTCGCCGCTGACGTCGGTTTCGCTGAAGCTGATGGCTATGTAGTCGATGGACTCTTTTTCGAGCAGCGATTTTCCCGAAGGACTGCCTTGGCCCAAATCGACCAGCGCCAAAAAGGAGCTGATCGCTTTTTCCGGGTTCGAAAGCCGGTACTGCGTCCAAGCTAGCTTATAGAGGGCCTTGTCAAACCATTCGCTTTCGGGGTATTTGATGACCGCCTGGTACGCTCTGAGCGCCTGGTCAAGCTTTCCGTGGTCGAACATGTATTCTCCAACGTAAAGCATCGCCTGAGGGGCGTATTGGCTCGACGGGTATTTTTCGGCCAGTCCCTTCATGGCCGCGACGGCGTTGTCGAACATCCCCTGGTCGTTATAACACCACGCCAAACTATAACGCGCCGCCGGGTCGACGAACGAGCCGGGAAAACCGTTCAAAACGGCCAGATACTCGCGAAGGCTCGCTTCATGTTTAAGGACCGGCTCCGACGGCCGAACGGGCAATTCCATGATTTTATTGTCGCGATAGAGGCCATACAGGCTGTCGAACACGGACATTTTATTTTCATAGACGCCATATGCGGCCGCATACTCCTCGTTTTCACGATCATAGAGAATTTCCCCCAAATGGTACCTAAAATACGCGGCGTCCTCCGGGTCTAGGGGCTTCGCCAGCGCTTCCCGAAGGCTTTTTGACAAAAGAGCATAACCGCTTTTGCCTAATTCGTCCCCCGCACGCACGAGCGAATCCATTTGATACGTCAAGGCCGCCCGTTGTTTCGACATTTTCGCGAGGACCGTCGAATCGGCGGCATTTACCTTGACGCTCGCGAGGTCGTCCCCGGCTTTTTTCAGGGCGGTTTTTTGCCAATCGAGATAGTCCCGGCGCCATTTAAGCCGGTCGAGTTGTATTTCAACGGCCAGTACCGAGCCTTTTCCAACCAGGCTTTTTATTTCCGAGCTTTTTCGCATTATTGTCGCGCGGGACTGCGCTAGGGCATTCTCGTTGCCGGGAGCGCTTTTGGTCAGCATAATAAGCGAGTCGAGCCGGTGCAGGAGAATTTCCCGTTTTTCCGAAAAAACGATTTCCTGAAAGGCCCCTGTTTCATAATACCCGCTTACCAAACGAGCGATGCTCTCGGCTTTTTCATAGTACCCGTCAATGTCGGCGAATGAGGCCCGGTCCTCGTTTTTCAGGCTTGCCATAAGCTCCTGGAGTTTCGAGGAAAGTTTCGCGTACTCGCGTGACCGCAAACCCGCCGAATCAACGGCCATTTTTTTTCGTGCTAAGTCCAATTTCCGTGCAAGGCGGCTTTCTTCATTGGTCAGGTAAACCAGTTTTTCCCATTCGGATTTCGCCTGGACGCCGAAGCGCCGCATGGAAACCAAAAGCCCTTCAACCGCGCGAGGCGATTCGGGGTTTTGGTTGACGAGCTTACGAAGACACGTTTCGGCCTTCGTGTAATTTCCGAGGGCGATATAGCACCAGGAAAGTCCGTATAGCGCTTCGGTAAAGCTTTCTTCCCGGTTAAGCAGATCGAAAAAGAGATGGAGCGCCTTGGAATAATTTTTTCGCTCGAAATAGAGCCGGGCAAGGGCGAGCGAAATCTTCGAAGCGGCCTGACGGTCAACCGCTCCCGCCGGCGATAGCCGCTCAGCGCTTTCGAACACCGATTGCGCGGTGTTTAAATCGCCGCTTTTTACGTAGTACCGCCCAAGCGCATGGAGCACATGCAGGGCATAGGAAGAGTCCTTCACCACGCTTGCCGCAAGCTCGGAAAACTTTTCCATTTTTCCCAGGGCCAAACCGCTTTCCATGGTAAGCCACAGCGCGAGGTTCCGTGCGCTTCCGGTAAGGGCCTTAAAATCGTATCCTTCCCCCCATTGCCATTGGTCCTCGTATTTTTTAAGCAAATATCTGCTTTGCACCATACAAAGCAGCATGTCGGTCCTACGCGCAAAGCTGTCGGGCAATTGGCCCGCGGTCTCAAGCGCCTCGAAATATTCACCCCGGGCAAAGCAGGCCTTTACCATCAGCATGTCGGTTTCGGCGGTAAACCGGGACCCGGTATAGCGAAGGCCCATGGCTTGGAGCTTTGTTTTCGCCATCTGCGTATTTCCTGATTTCAGGTATTCTTTTATCCGGTGCGTTTCGACCTGAAACATCCGGGCGCACTGCTCGTCGGAGCCTCGTCTCGCCAGCGTGTCCTTGAGCTCGTCGAGGCTGCGGTTAAAACGCTCGGACTGCTGACCGAGGTTGGCCTTGAGGATTTCGAAGAACTCGTTTTCAAAGCCTTGCCGGAATTCCTCCGGCGGCGGCCCGGCTTGCGCAAGGGGCGAAAGCATCGTAAAAAGCCCGTCAACGTCGTTCCACAAACTATCGATATGGTGCTTAAGGACGAACATCGCCGAAATCCTGCGGATGTCGTCGTTGTCAAGGACTTGAAACATGTCTTCGATCGGCTGCCCTACCGCCATTTGCCGCAGGATCGCCAAGCCGTCGGCCAATGGCGCCCGCAATTCCTCCACGCGCAGCGCGATCACCTCGCGTTTTTTTTCCACTTTTTCAATGCGTTTGTCAAAAGCCACGAGCGCCTCCTCGCTCATGCGCGTCAAGTCGGCGGGGAACAATTCGAAGTCGCGCAAGTCCTGTACGATGTCTTGCATGGCGCCAAGCTCGCCGTCAAGCCGCTTGATTTTATACCACTCGCCGCCCAGCCGCGTCACGAGGTTTTCCCGGATTTGCCAGTCGTCTTTGGGTTTGTCCTTGGCAAAGGCGCTACCCATAAGCGGCATGACGCACAGCGCCGCGGCGCCGAGAATGCCAAGGTAAATGTTTTTATACGATGGTTTCTTCATACTGTTTTTCTGTACTGCCGTTATCAAACCGGGCAAATACCGCCGCTGGCCCACGAATTTTCCGCTTTAGCCAAGCCCCCCTCCTTCCCTCTCCAATGGGAGAGGGAAGGGGGGGCAAGGGGGAGGATCGGCGAGGTCTTCCCCTTACTCCCCTTTATCGATTTGCTCCTGACGTTTTCGGATTTCCTCGAGCCGGCGTTTTTTGTCGGCGTCCCCCGTGTTAAGCGAGTCCTTTTGGGTCTCGAACCTTTTAAGCCGCTCGTCGATATCGATTTTTTCCGTTTGCTTTTTATTTTTTAAGAGTAAAAAGTTCCGCATCATTTCCGCTCCGGTCTGGTTATACCTGAGCGGAAACGAAATCTCGGCCACAATTTTCCATTTCGCGAACCATGGGTCAAAGGGATCGGTTATTCCCCGCATGTGCTCGTCATAAAACGGGTCTCCCGGCTTTATGGACGTGTTGTCCAGTAATTTTCTGTCGACGTCGGTCATGCTTGAGCCGACGTTCGTGCTTAATAAAAGCGGTATAAACCCGGACAGGGTAATGCCATTGTCGTAGCGGATTCTTCCTCCCAGCGTCAGGTACATTGGGTTTTCCCAAAAAAACACTTCACATACACGCTGCTGGGCGCCGTTGCCGTCGAGCCCCACGATTTTTTGGGGGCCCAAAAAGTTGTTGAACGCCTCCACTGAATATTCGGCGAACATATCGAAGCCGAGTCCTACATACGCCAGGCCCGCGTCGAATAAATATTGCGGCAGTATGTATGAAGCCTTGGCAAAGGGAATGCGCATGCCCGCGTTGAAATCCAGTTTCAACGGAATCCGGGAATAACGGGAAATAAAATCCATGTCGTAAACGAGCTTCCATTGGAAATTGTTCCCTTGCACGATGTAGCCGTCGGGCGCAAAGCCGCTGCCTCCCACCCGATATCCCCCCAATGAAGGAAACTGGGGTTGGCTATTGTAAATCCATTTACATTCCAGGCCGTATCCGCGAAACCGAAGTTCTTTGTTGTCGGGCATGGTAAACTTGGCCCCTGCCGAAACATTGCCGAACTGAAACCATTTATTCCAAGGATAGGACAAGATCCTCGAATCAACCAACAGCGACAGAAAATTGTTGACCCCGGTTTCGGACGCGAATTCCAAAAAGGGGAACACCTTGGCGGCGCTATCGGGGCCGTTGCCCCACAAAAATCCGATGCCTCTCCCCGTGACCCAGGTGTTTCCCGCCCCGATAGTGTTTGAGCTTGCGCATTGATAAAGGCCTTCGCCGCGGTCGCGTTTAGGCCCCTGGGCCGCGCAGAACACCGCGCAGAAGGCGGCGACAATCATTGAACAGTTAACGGTCCGTACTCCGAATGCGTTCATGGGGCCCCTTTTTTTGGGGTTTCCGCGCTATCGGGCCTTGGCGGCCCTTTTGATTGGCCTTCCACGTCCAAACTCTTGAAAAGGTCCTCGACTTCATCCATCTTTTTTTGTGTTTCTTCCCGACGCTTGATACGCGCCGTTTTCATGTCGACGTCCGAAGTTTCTAGGCTGTCCGCCCCGCCCATAAGCGACGCGCTCATGCCGTTAATGATATTTTTCCCGGTCGCCACTTTCTTCTCAAGGGAATCGTCGTTCTTTTCTTTTTTTCTCTCCATGAATACCAAGGTGCGGATTGCCTCGGTATTGGTTTCCTTAAACAGAATAGGCGCCTCGGCCCGTATCGTGATTTTGAACAATTCCGGTTGAAACGGGTCAATGGCTTTCGCGGTTTCAAAGAGCGCAAGCTTGACTGACCCGACAAGGCTTAGCCTGCTGAAAAGACGGTACCGGGCGCCCGGTTCTATCCAGACATAGTTTTGGGCGTACGACGCGTCGGCGGGTTGCATCCTGCCGCTTTTTTCCTTGTAAAAACCGGCCCCGACGCAGGCAAACGCGGCGTTGCGGAACATTTTCCACTCCAGCCCCGCGCGAAGCGCCACCTGGTCGTACTTGACAAGCATACTCGCATTGTCAACCATGCCGAGATACAGGTACGTTTTAATCGGGAGCAATTTCCATAGGGCCAGCCAATCCAGGTCCGCGATGATCGAGGCGGCCAAATAGGGGTTATATTCGGGTTTGTTGGTTTGGGCGGTTTGGCTCATGGTGTCGGCCGTGCTGGAAAGATAAAGGTCGGCGCTGAGCGCCGCGCCGAAAAACCGCAGGTTGTCGTTATCGGGCGAGGTGATTTTCAAATGCGCTTCCACGGGTCCCAACGCCGATTTTGAAATAGGGATGAATTGACCGTTGAGTTGCATGATATCGGAAATTCCGATTTGTCCGCCGATGATCGGATCGAACCCAAAGCCCGATACGCTGTAACGGGCGTCGGAAACGGCAAAAATATCGATGTTTCCGTTTCCCATGACATTCGAAGCGGGAACGCTGAGCGTGGCCTCATCGCGTCCGCGAAGCACCGTTTGCCCGCTAGCGATGCCAAGCAGAAGCGCCGCGAGGACCAGAACGGTCCGCGGGATTTTTGTGCAATCAAGCCGCCTTGGGTGGCGGTATTTGATTCGTTTTTTCATTTCCTGCCTTCGGAAACATAGCGGGAGTCGATCGGCTTATTTTCAATGAAATTGCCGATCGGCAGCAGCGTGGCTTCAGTAAATCGTTTGCCGCCGCGCTTGAGTTTGCGTTTGAATTCCTTTAATAATTCCACTTGTTGCTCCGAAAACAAGCGCCAGCCATTATGGTTTCTAAGCGTGTCAATGTTCAAGTCGGGTTCTTGCACCCACCGCTTGAGCGTTGAAATAGAAACCCGCAATCGCCTGGCCGCTTGGCCGCAGGTAATGTAGTTTTCCATTTTTTTGACCTCCCCTCCGCGAATTTACCGCGCCTGCGCGGGCCGCGTATATAAATCAGATACAGCGTCTAATACTACTTTATATTGTATTGAAGGGGTTGCTCCAATACACTATATTGTATTTTTGTAATCAATTGATATTTATTAAGTTAACCCAACCGACAAGCCGTTTAATAAATCATTCATTCGATTCTTAAATGGTATCGCAAAGGAACGATTTTGTCAATTTAAAAGTATGTTTTTTATACGGTTACCGCCGGTTTGTACCATGGACCTGCTCGATTTATTTTTTCAATCCGTGCAATAAATCTTTTCCTCCTGCGTCTTTATAACCATGCGGCAAATTGAAAATACCGTCGATCGTTCCGAATCTTTTCGGAGTAATTACGGGGCCTTCATGAAAAAAGGGGAAAGCGCCTGACGGGCGCACATTATTAAAAATCGGTTAGTTTTTTCGTATCCCTTTTCTTGAAAACCAGCGTTATATATTTTAACTTTTTGTAAAAGCCATCACCTATCGGTCAAATCCGTTTAAAATTGACATTTGCGCTTTCTAAATTTGGGAGGTATCCGTGAATATTATTGAAATCAAAGGCCTTAAAAAAAATTACGCGCTGGGAAAGACCACGGTGCATGCGCTACGCGGCGTGGACCTCTGCGTGGAAAAGGGCAACCTGATAAGCATTATCGGGCCGTCGGGAAGCGGCAAGACCACCCTGCTCAATGTTATCGGCTGCATCGACAACGCAACCGAGGGCAGCGTAAGGGTCGGCGAACGGGAAATAACGGCGCTTTCCGATCGGCAAATCACCGATATCCGGCTGCACCAAATAGGTTTTATTTTCCAGACCTTTAACCTCATTCCCGTGCTCAACACCATTGAAAACGTGGAATTTCCTTTGCTTCTCATGAAAAAACAATCCAAGGGGGAAATACGGAAAAAGGCGGAGAAGCTCATCGACGGGGTGGGGCTCAAGGAATTCGCCCATCACCGGCCCGCCGAGCTTTCGGGCGGACAGCGCCAGCGTGTTGCCATCGCGCGGGCCCTGGTGACCAACCCCGACATCGTTCTTGCCGACGAACCCACGGCCAATCTTGACTCCGTGACCGGGGAACAGATTTTAGATCTCATGCGGGAAATGAACCGGGTCGAGAAAACCACGTTTATATTCTCGACGCACGACGCAAACGTCTTGAAATACGCCCGCGAAGTAATAAAAATCAAAGATGGCCTCATCGTGAAAGAGGCATAACTACCATGAACCTGATCATTAAAATCGCCTGGCGTAACATTTTGCGCCACAAAGGCAAAAGCGTCATCATCGGCGTCATTCTGTTTTTAGGGGCGCTTATCATGACCGTGGGCAATGGCGTTATTTCGGGAATGGATCTGGGGCTTCGTGAAAACATCATCAATTGTTTTACCGGCGACGCGGTCATCATTTCCGACAAACAGCAGTCCGACAACGTGTTCCTCGAAATGATGGGCAAGGCCGTTGAGCCCGTGTTTAACGCGGTCGATATAAAAAAAGAGCTCGATAAGCAAAATTACGTTTCCCGGTATTTGCCCGTCGGTAAAAACATGGCCCTGGTACTCAACGAAGACGGCGGTAGCATGGGACACGCACTTCTCATGGGGGTCGATTTCGAAAAATACCGCGCCGTATTTCCCGGCAATGTCAAGCCCATCGAAGGACGGTTGCCCGCCCAGGGAGAAAAGGGCGCGCTTGTTCCCACGGGCGCCCGGAAACAAGCGTTCGACTTCATGAATATCTGGTTCATCCCTGAGCAGGAAACGCTCCACATCGCAAACCTCACCCCCGAGGCCCTGGCAAACAAGGACAATTTGAGCCTGAAGCGCAGTTTGGTGCTCATGGGTTTCAATGACGACAATTCAACAAGCGACATACGCCTGGGCATAAAAGGGGTCATCAAATACAAGGCCCTTAATCATGTGTGGGGCAATTTCGTCATCGTGGACATCGAGTCGTACCGCCAATGCCTGGGCTATTTCTCGGCCTCCGAAAAAGCGGTTGAATTGCCCGCCGATCAAAAGTCTTTACTCGCGCTCGACAACGCCAACCTCGATGACATGTTTAGCGATAATTCCCTTATTGTCAAAGACGTCAAGAAAACCGCCGTGCCCCAAAAAATAGGGCATTTCACGGCAACGGCCGTTCAACCCGTCGATATTGACGCGGGCGCGTACAACATGGTGCTCGTGTTTTTCAAGCGCGGCGTGCAGCTTGACCAGGGGCTTAAAAACCTCAACGCCGCGCTTAAAGCGGCGAACTTGGGCGCGCACGCGGTCAGCTGGAAGAGTTCGATCGGGCCCATCGGCAACATGGCGGTCCTCATTAAAGCGGCGCTGTTCGTGTTCGTCATGTTCCTGTTTTTCGTGGCAATCATCATCATTGTCAACACGCTGTCCATGGCGGCGCTGGAGCGCACTTCCGAAATCGGCATGATGCGCGCGGTCGGCGCGAAAAAAGGTTTTATCAGCAACATGTTTTTCGGGGAAACCGCGATATTATCGGGCGTCTTCGGGGGCGCGGGGATAATAACTGGAATTATCGCGGTCAAGCTCCTCACGCTTTCCCATATTACCTCCGACAACGACATGATCCAACTGCTGTTCGGCGGCGATACGTTCAGGCCGTTTTTATCGGCCGGCGATATCGGCATTGCAATCGTTCAATTGGCGATCGTTACGGGCGTTGCGGTCCTCTATCCGTTAAAAGTGGCCAGAAGCATTACACCGCTCGATGCGATTTCACGGGATTAACGGCCATGGGCGGTAGAGACACATGGCCCTGCGTCTCTACAAAATTGGTTGCTAATGCACATGATGGTTCTTTATTGAGGAGAAATAAACTATGAATGTCATCCTAAAAATAAGCCTGCGGAACTTGCTTCGCCAGAAACGCCGTAATATCCTTCTCGGCATCGCCATGGCCTTCGGCACCATGATCCTGGTCCTGGCAAGTTCGTTCTCACACGGGATTTCCGACGTCCTGTTCAACAAAATCGTGGTGTACGTGGCCGGGCATGTGAGCGTGGGCTTTTCCGAAAACGGCAATATGTACCGGCAGGTTTTCCACGACGGCGACCGCATGGTAACCATCGTCAAGAAGGAGCTTTCCGACATAACGCAAATCCAGGAGGCCCTCGGCGTTTTCTCGCGCGCCATCGGCAACGGTAAATCCGACAATGTCGTCATGGTGGGGGTCGATTTGAAACAAACCATCAACGTCAAGCAGTCCGATGAGGTAAAGCGCAAGGAACAAGCGGAATATAAGCAGAATTTTAAAATGGTCGAGGGGGACTTTTTAGACCTCAACAAACCGGGCGTTGAAAATCCGGTCGCGCTTTCCCAGGAAAAAGCGAAATATTTAAACATTAAAAAGGGCGACGTTCTCCGCGTGCGCTTTAACGACGTCAACGGCCAGAGCCAGGCCGCCCGGTTAAACGTGGTGGCGATTTTTAAACCCGCTAATTCCTTTATGTCAATGCCGATATTTTTGGAAGTGGCGGACCTTAAAAAGCTCATGGGCTATGGCCCGCACGACATCGGGCAATTATACTTGCGCATCAATGACGCCAAGAAATTCGCGGCCAAAGACGCCGACAAGCTCCATGACGCCATGCAACCGCAAACCGCGGTGATCTTCGGCGATATGGCCTTTGCCGCAAAAAAAGTCCCGGCAAGCGTGCTCGGGTTCAAAAGCGACACGGTTTCGCACAAGCTCCTGATTAAATCGCTTGCCGTCGTCGCGGGCGATACGGGGGCGGCCTTTGGAAACAACGGTGCCGCGATCGCGGCGCCGCTTGCCGCTAAACTCGCCGTCAAACCCGGCGATACGTGCACCGTTACGTATTCAACCAAATATGGTCCCCGCGTCGTGCAGGTCAGGTATCCTGTTAAAGCGGTTTTCACGCCCAATGCCGGCATGAAGGAAAATGTTCTGTTAGTAAACGAGAAATCGTTTTACGCCGCCTTTTACGGAAACTGGCCGCGCGATGAGCGCCTGACGCCGGATGCGTATTTTCCTCAAAAAAGCGATCCACTGTATAGCGCCCTTGACCCGGAATGGTTATTACTTAAACGAGCCCACTCGACCGATGAAGCGCGCAAGCAAATGCGCGACATAAATTCGACGAAGTTTAAAGGATCGGTGGTCGACGTGGAATCCATGTACGAAATGGCAAGCGACGTACTTAAGCTTGAAAGCGCGCTCAATCTTATAACTTTCGGCGCAGTGCTGGTGTTGTTTTTCATTATCCTGATCGGCGTCATCAATACGCTTCGCATGACCATTCGCGAGCGTACGCGCGAAATCGGGACTATTCGCGCCATCGGCATGCAAACAAAGGATGTGCGCAATTCATTTATCCTGGAAACGATGTTTCTCGGTTTGTTTTCGGCGATCCTAGGCACTGCGCTTGCTTTCCTGGCGATGTTCGGGCTGTCGCGCATAACTTTTCACGCCGAAGACAACCCCATGAGCATGCTCTTGGTCAATAGCCATTTGAACTTCGTCCCCTCGCTTGGGGCCACGGTTTTTTATATTGTGCTGATTGTCGTAATTTCGGTGGTTACGGCATATTTTCCCGCCAGGCGGGCGGCAAAGATGCCGGCGGCGGATGCGCTGAGGCATTTCGAATGATTGGTTTTGACCTTTTTTAGCAAACAAATTGATTAACCCGGAGGATTTCATGTTTTATAGGTTATTGTTTCCGATTTTATTCATAACATCGTTTTCCTTTTCGCAAACACCCGTGGCGGACATCCTTAAAAGCCTCGAAGCCAATATGACCATGACCACCGACGCTCGCGCAAAAGTAAATATCACCCAGCAAAAATCCGGCGAAGGGATCAAGGCCATGGAAGCCCTATGGTACCGGCGTGACCGAGACAATTCCATCCTTATTGTCATGCTGGCCCCGGAATCCGACAAGGGCGTGGGGTATCTGCGCGTCAGCGACAATTTCTGGATGTACCGACCCAACACTCGCACCTTCCAGCACATAAACCGCGACGAAAGCATCGGCGGCTCCAACGCGCACGGCCAGGACTTCGAAAACCGTAAACTTACCGAACTTTATGAAGGCCTTAAAACCTCGTCGGGTAAAGACAGCATAACGGAGGAAAAGCTGGGGCAAATACCGGTCTATAAATTCCCCATCAAAGCCAAGGTCAACGATGTGGACTATCCTAAAAAGTTTATTTGGACCCGCAAAGACAATAACCTGGAGCTCAAGGAAGAGTGCTATTCGAGTTCGGGCACGCTCATGCAAACGACCTATTACCAGAAATACACGGTAGTCAACGCCAAATACGTCGCTATAAAGCAACTCATCATCGACGAGTTCGAAAAAGGCAATAAGACCATCGTCGACATATCCGGCATCGGCACGGATAAGCTTGACGACGTTATTTTTACGAAAGCGTATTTGGAGAATTTGAGTAAATAGATTTTAGCAAATTTTACGCCCCGTAAATCCCCCTGCGGGGGATTTACGGGGCGCGCAAGGCGTAGGGAATTTCAAATGATTAAACGGTCAATAGAATTCATTATTATATGCACTTTGATTTCACTGCCCGTTTTCGCCTCCGACCCCTCCGTCGACGAAAACGCGATGTTCTCCGACACGTCCTCCGTTACTTCCAGTAAAGACATCGTCGACAATAAAACCATTTCGGAAAAAGACCAAAAATCCGTGGGTCTTTCCGGGCAAATTACCGACGCCAACATCGGCAATTTCAACCGGGACTGGTTCAACGATTTCCATCGCGACAATCTCCAGCTTTCCACATTTGTCCTGGGCAATCTGTTGCTCGACATCCGGCTTCCCCAGGGTGCAAAGGCGTTCGCCAATCTTCAAACCGAATACATTCCTCTCGACAGCGCCGTTTTGGTGAGCCTCCAGGAGATATTCGTGGACGGCAACATCAAGGACAAAGTGTTTTTGAGGCTTGGCAAACAGGTATTACAATGGGGCCGCTGCGACTTCTGGAACCCCACCGACCTCATCAACGTGGAAAAGAAATTGTTCATCCAAAAAATCGGCTACCGCGAAGGCGCTTACGGCATCAAGCTGCACATCCCCTTCGGTACGGCGTATAACATCTACGGCTTTTTGGACACGCGCGAAGCAAGCTCCGTCGACAGCATCGCGGCGGCCGGCAAATTCGAATTTCTCCTCGGCGGAACTGAAATGGCTTTTTCGATGTGGGACAAGAAAAGCTGCCATCCCGTGTTCGGCTACGATTTTTCCACACGTGTCGCGGGGCTCGACCTTACCGGAGAGCTGAGCGTTTCCGACGGCAGTAACAGCTATTCGCTCCAGGCGCACAACGACTCGCTTGAAGAAATAAAATCAAATGATTGGCAAACGCGAATGTGCATCGACGTAGGAAGGCAATTTAATTTTTTCGATATCGGCCAGGGGCTGTCGGTCACGGGGTCGTTTTATTACGATCGCGGAGGGTATAGCGAAAACATTTTTGCAGACGGTAAAGTTTATAAGTCTAATAGCCCGACATTTTCCACGGACCCTACAAAGCCGGTCCAAAATAACGGCGTTACCAAGGCCGCTTTCCTGATGGCGAATAATTTATATCAAATGAACGATTTTTCGCAATACTACGTCGGACTCGACGTTGAAATAAGCAGGCTTTTTCTCAGCTCATTAAGCGGCTATTTCAAGGTCATCGACAATCTTCAGCAAAGCGGCGTGGTGCTTACCACGGGAGTCAATTACGTTTCGCTCAATGAGTTCTTCGTGGGCCTTACCATCAACGGCTACCTGGGCCAAAAAAACACCGAATACACCTTCCAGAACCAGGCCATGACCGTGCAAATTACGGCGGGGGTGAATTTTTAAAGCGGGTTGATCTTAACTTTCTTCTCCGCTGAAACAGCATGGGGCCCATGGCCTCCATCACGGAAAACGGCGACGTGTAGGAATCGATGGAATAATATTGGTACCAACCGCAATTGCGCGCGCAGGACTTCATCTCGGCGCGAAACGCCCGGGCCTCATCGCCCGCAAGCCACGAAGTAAGATCGACCGTTCGTAAATCCGGCCCTTTTGTTCCCCGGATATGACAGGGGTAAAACAACCGTCCGTCCGGGGCGATGATGACCGAAGCGGGAGAGCATTTGCCTTTTCTGAACGCCGCGAAATAACCTTGGGGCGTATGGATCGTAAACCGGTATTTTTTACGCAGCGCGAGGACCTTTTTTTCGAGCGTTTCGATGTCGGGAAACATATTATCGGTCTTGTCCATGTGCGCTGCGGGAATAATGACGATATTGGCCCCGGCCCCGTGGCAGCGCCTGACCTTGTCCTCAAGGGCGTCCATGGTGTCGGCGGTGACCACGGTCTGCACCGAGACCTGCGTGGGGAGCCTTACTAAATCAGGCAGCGCGTCGAACAGGGCGAGGTTGTCATGCCCTTCGTCAATTGACACATGCAAAAAGTCGATATGCCGCGCCAGGCGCTCAAGCGGGTAGTCGGCGATGTTTTTGACGCTCGTGGTAAAAAGCAGATAGAACCGGCAGCACTCGCGGACATAAGCCAGAAGCTCCTCGATGTCGCCGCGCAAAAGCGGCTCCCCGCCTTCGAAACTCGTCATGAGCACGGGTGAGCGCGAGAGGTTGTCGAGAATCGCCTTGACCTCCGCGGTTGACAAGTCAGCCACGCGCTGCTGACGCATGTTGCAGAACGGGCACCCGAAATGGCAGCGCGCGGTCACTTTAAACGACGCGTAAAACGGGAACGCGGCCTCGCCCCGCATGGCATTGCGCGCGAGGCCGGCCAGTGTGGGCGCATAGTGTTTGAGGGGCAGCAGCCTCATTTGCCGCCGTCCTCGGCCAATTCGATCCGCACGGGGGCCGTTCCGGTTTTATCAAGCCCGATCTTGCGCGCGGCGGCCCGCGACAAATCGATGATGCGGCTTTTAACGAAGGGGCCGCGGTCATTGATGCGGACGACCACCGAGGCCTTGTTTTTAAGGTTCGTCACTTTTACCAGGGAGTTAAACGGCAGCGTTCGGTGGGCGGCGGTGCATGTATGCATGTTGAAGCGCTCGCCGCTGGCGGTTTTCCTGCCGTTGAATTTCGTCCCGTACCAGGCGGCCATTCCCTCCTGCACGAACCTGCCGGAGGTTTCCGGCGCTTTTGCCGCCGCGGGCGGCGCAATGACCGACAAGGCGGGCTTTGGCGGCGTGGCCTCGGCCGGGGGGCGGGCGCCCGCAATTTTCCCGGCGAATGCGGGGTCCGGCGCGCCGGCGTAGAGGTCTTTTTTATCGGGCATTGGTTTCGGTTGCGATTTTTTTTCGATGCACGGCGCGCTGTGCGCAACGGTAAAACGCGACGCCGGAGCGCAACAGATGACGGACAACAGCGGCAGGAACACCCAGGCATATGCGCCGTTTACCGGACAAGCAGGCGCAGGTCTTGCACGCATGAAAGTTTCTCCCGCTCGCAAAAGGTGACGATGCCGGCGTAAACGCGGCCGGTTATTGACGGATCGACGAAATTTCCCGTGCCCACCTGGATGGCCGAGGCCCCGGCAAGCAAGTATTGAAGCGCGTCGTCGGCGTTCATGATCCCGCCGATGCCGATCACCGGGACGCCGACCGCGCAACCCACGGCATAGGTCATGGCAACGCCCACGGGCCTAATCGCGGGCCCCGACAGGCCGCCGGTTTTCCCGGGCAGGACAAAGGCCTTCTTCTTGACGTCGATGGCCATGCCCACCAGGGTGTTGACGCAGGAGACGGCGTCGGCCCCGCCGTTTTGGGCCGCGCGGGCGATGTCGGCGACGTCGGTGACGTTCGGCGTCAGCTTGACGATAAGCGGCCGTTTGGTTTTTTCCCTCAGGTAAAGCGTCAGCTGCTCCACGAGAACGGGGTCGGTGCCGAAGGCCATGCCCCCATGCTTGACATTAGGACACGACACGTTGATTTCGTAGCCCCATACCCCCGCGCAGGCTTCCAGCCGCTCGATCACCGCTCCGTATTCCTCGGCCGTGGACCCGGCCACGTTGGGTATGACGGCGCATGGCAGCCGCGACAGAAAGGGCATTTTATCTTCGATAAAGCGCTCGACCCCCACGTTAGCCAGGCCGATGGAATTGAGTATGCCCGACGGGGTCTCGACCATGCGCGGAATATCGTTTCCCGGTCGTGGCAAAAGGGTCACGGCCTTGGTAAAGAGGGCGCTGATTTTTGAAAAATCAATGAGCGCTTCATATTCGCTGCCGTAGCCGAACGTGCCGGAGGCCACGCCAACCGGGCCTGAAAGGGTTTTTCCTCCAATGCGTACGCTTAGGTCCATAAAACCGTCCGGCTGTTAAAAGTCGGGCCTTCGGTGCATACGCGCGCATAGGGATTTTCGCCTTTGATTTTTACGGCGCACCCCATGCACGCCCCCACGCCGCATGCCATGACCTGCTCAAGCGACACATAACATTCAATGTTTTTTTCAAGCGCAAACTCGTGGCAAGCTTTCAGCATGGGGGTCGGTCCGCAGCAGTAAAGGGCCGCCTTGTCGAGTAAGCCGGTTTTAAGCGTGCGCAGATACTCGACGACCGTCCCCTTAAACCCGGCGCTGCCATCGTCGGTGCACAGCACCGCGGCGGGAGACGCAGCGCCCGCAAGGGCGGGAAGCTGGGCTTTGAAGCGGCACCCTAAAACCATGACCGGCTTTTCTCCGAGGCCATGGAGGTATTTGTTCCAAAAAAGAATGGGCCCGAAGCCCGTGCCGCCCGCTACCAGGATATTGTTCGCGCCTTGTTTAAAGCCGGTAAATGAATTGCCCAAAGGCGCAATAACGTCGAGCGGATCGCCGGGATTTTTTCCCGTCAAAATTTCCGTTGCCAGCCCGCACTTTTTATAAACCATGGACGTAATCATTGTTTTAACGTCGAAATCCGAAATTGCGAACGGGCGTCTGAGGAGCGGAGAAGTAGTTTGGGAAACCCTGATCGTGCAGAACTGGCCGGGAAGCGGGGCGATTTCCACCCCGTGGGCGGTGAATTGCATTTCGTACATATCTTCGCAACAAAGCGAATTTGAAACGATCCGAGCGCTGTAGTGTTTCATTATTTCCATAAATATAACTGGTTTTTATTGCTCATGACCAATTTCGATTACTATTTTGCTATATCTTTTCTTTTCAAAGGAGCAAGCGAGCTATGATCCGGACGATTGCAACGTTTTTTAATTCAGGCGGCCCGTTTATGTGGGTGATACTTGTCGTTATGGCCTTGTCAACGGCCATCGTCATCGAACGCATGCTGTTTTATTTTGTGGTGTGCCGGGTCAACGCGGCCAGGCTCGTATCGGATTTAGCAAAGGCGCTTAAGGCTGGAGGAAGCGACGCGGCGCTCAAAATATTGCATAAGGGCGGCTCCCCGCTTAAAGTCCTTTTGCGCGTGGCAATCGACCGGTTCGGCGCGCAGATGAGCGTCGGCGACGTTGAGGAAGGGATTCAGGAGGCGGCCATAACGCAAATGCCGCGCATGATCGCCCGGCTCAATTATTTGTCGCTTTTTTCGAACATCGCCACTTTGCTGGGGCTTTTGGGCACCATTTCGGGTTTGCAGGCGTCGTTTAGTTCGCTCGCGGCGGTGGAGGCGTCCAAAAAAGCAACCATGCTCGCGGCCGGAATCGCCGAGGCCATGAACTGCACCGCGTTCGGTCTGATCGTGGCGGTACCCTGCATGGTGATGTACACAGTGCTCTACAACAAGCAGCAGCAATTGACAAAAGCCCTGGACGAATCGATCGTGCGGATCGTCAACTTCATGAAGAAATCCAAGGAATGAAATCGCTTTCCATCGCGAAAAAAAGCTTCGTCCCCTCCGACGCGCTGGAGGCGGAAATCGACATCGACGTCAAGCCGATGATGAACGTGCTATTGATTCTGATCCCCTTTTTGGTTTCCGTGGCCGTATACACAAGGCTTTCCATCGTCGAATTGTCGCTGCCGCCCAATGTGACCGGCGTTTCCTCATCGCAAAGCGGAAAACCGAAATTGAAGCTGACGGTAGTAGTGGGGACCGGGTTTGTTTCCATCACGTACGGCGAAAAAATGCTCGACTCGCTCGCCAAAACCTTCGACAAGGCCCTTATCGGAAGCCACGGCATCGGCACTGCCGCCGGGGGCGATTATGCCTATGAAGAGCTTCTCGTGCGGCTTAAAGACCGCCGAAACGCGGTGGATGAGAAAGGCGAGGTCATCGTTGCCGCGCGCGACAGCGTTTCATTCAAATACGTGGTCCGTATCATGGACGCATGCAAAAAAGCGGGATTTGAAAAAGTAAGTTTGGCAAGCGCGACGGAAAGTCCGAATTAATTATGTCTTCATACCGTCAAACAAAAACCCTCTCCCAAGGTTTCGACAACCTTACGGATACGTTCAAGCCGCAAATGACGTCGCTCATCGATATTCTTACTTTGCTTCTGGTTTTTCTCATTCAAAGTTTCAATGCCGAGGGCACCCTCGTGACGCAGTCGCCCGACCTCGAGCTTCCGGTTTCCTCTTCGAGCAAGACGCCCGCGCCCTCATTGACTTTGGAGGTGACCCGGACCGACGTTGAAGCCGAGGGAAAAAAGCTCGCCACAATCGACTCGTTTAAATCGTCGAAGGACATGCTGATCGACAATGTTTTCAAATGGCTTTCGCGCCATAAGTCCGGCGCTTCGGACCCTTCCGCGCCCAAACCCATCATCATCCAATGCGACAAGGAGCTCGAGTTTAACGTTGTCAAGCGCGTGTTGTATACGTGCAGCAAGGCGGGATTCAGCGATTTTTCCGTGCTCGTGGTCGAGGAGTAATTCGTGGCGGCCCCATTGTCATCAAAGAGCACGGCTTTCGAAGACCTCGTGGCCCCCAGCTACACGGAGCCCGGCAATAACGGCTTTGGCGTGGTGGTCCTGCTGACGCTTGCGCTTTTTATCGGCGCGGGACTCTATTTCAAGACCATCAAGCCCCGCGAGCGCGCGATCGCCGAATCCGCCGCCAAGCTTGTGCAAACGCAGTTCGTGATGCGGGAAAAAACCGAAAAGCCCAAGCCCCCCAAGCCGAAGCCTAAAATCAAGGACGAGAAATCCAAGGAACCCATAGACTTGACAAAAGCTCCCGTGCTGGCGCAAAAGGCCGACGAAACGGTCGCGCAGGCGCCGCCTCCCAAGGACCAGCAAGTTGTTCGCCGCGTCTACGGACTGAGAAGGGTCTATTCCACGGGGCTCGGCGCGGGCGGCGAAATGGCCGACGCGGTGATCGGTAAGCGGGGAAACACCATTACTATCGACGTCGACTCAACGACCGCTACTCCCGCGGACATCAAAGGCGCGCTCGTGTCCATCACCACCGTAACGGTCGCGCCCCGCCTTAAATCCGACGTAAAGCCCGAATACACCAAAGAAATGCTTGCCGCGAAAGTGGAAGGCGTCATCAAGGCGATTCTGACGGTCGACATTGACGGGCATGTCAAGGACGTGAAGATACTTAACGATCTTGGCTACGGTACGAAGGAAAGCGCGCGCGCGGCTTTTTTACAATGGATATTTGAACCGGCCAAGCGCGGCAATGAACCGGTAGCGACGATCATTACCTACTCGATTCGCTTTGTGTTTCTTAACGGATAAGGATTTGAAAAATGACAAAAACATATAGGCGGAAGCCGTTCTTACCTCACCCCGGTCTGCAATTGCAAACAATAGCAGACCACCCCTCTCCCACGGAGAGAGGGGTTTTAAAATTGTGGCGTTTCCCCCTTCTCTCTATGGGAGAAGGGGCCAGGGGAAGAGGTCAGGGGGTTCGAATTCAATGGTACGCATTCATGATAGTTATCTTGATTGCATTTTTTTCCCTATTTTCCGCCCCTGCCGATTCGACAAAGACCGCCCCCGGCCTTCCCTTGGATTCCGCAAAACAAGCGCTCGTCCCGAAAGCGGCGGCGCAGTCAGTTGCCGACACCGCCGCCAAGGCCCCCGACAGCCTTCCACCCATAGAGAAAATGCCGGTCTTAAGCACTTTTGTCAAAGCGGACTATCCGGCGGACCTGGTCAAAAAGGGCGTTGAAGGCACGGTGACCTTGGATCTCGTGGTCAGCGACAGCGGCAAGGTCGACAGCGTTGCGGTGGTCAAGGGCGTCGAGGCCCGGCTCGACTCCGCGGCAGCCCATGCCGCGCGCGCGTTTCGGTTTTCTCCCGCAATTGCGGGAGGCAAGCCTACGGCCGTGCTCATGGAATACGCGTACCACTTTACCATCGCCGAGGCCGCGGCCGAAATCGCTCCGCTTGTCAACCTTGCCGGCAAACTCTTCGAACGCGGCACCCGCGCGCCGATCGTGAGCGCCACGGTCGTGGCAACCTTTCCCGACACCGGCGCGGACCCATCGATCAAGGTGCCCTTTAGCGCGTATTTGAAAAAAATCGGCAATTTCGACGGACAGTATTTGCAGGAGCGCGCGCTCGTGACGACCTCGGACTCCACGGGCGCTTTCAGGTTCAAATCGCTTCCCGCGGGCCCGCTTGCCCTGAAAGTGGTCGTGCCCGATTACGAAGGTTTTTCCGACACGCTACGCATAAACCATGGCAAGGAAACCGACGTCGTTTATCGTTTGCAACGCATCGCCTATGGCGACAATGAGATCGTGGTGTACGGTAAGGAGGAAAAAAAGGAAGTCGCGCAGCGCACGCTTACTTTGCAGGAAGTGCAAAACATCCCCGGACTCGGCGGCGACGCGGTCAAGGTCATCGAGGCTTTGCCCGGCGTGGCGCGGGTTTCTTTTTTTTCAAGCGACATTATCCTACGCGGGAGCGCTTCGGGCGACACCAAATATTATCTCGACGGCATCATGATCCCGCAGCTCTTCCATTTTGGCGGCGTGAAATCGACCTATAATTCCGACGCGCTGGCGAGCGTGGACCTGTATCCGGGCGGGTTTAACGTGGAATACGGCGACGCGGTGGGCGGGACCGTCGAAATTAAGGGCAGGCCCGCCAAAACCGACCGCTGGCACGCGGACCTCGACATGAACCTCATCGACGCGTCGGCGCTCTTTGAAGGGCCGATCAATTCCCAATTTTCCCTGCTCACGACCATTCGCAGGAGCTACATTGCCGATGTGCTGACCTTTGCCATAAAAAAGCTCGGCATCAGCCTGCCCTTTACCGTGGCCCCGTACTATTGGGACGACGTGACGCGGCTCGATTACCATCCGTCAAAAAACACGACGATGTTTCTGACGTTTTTCACTTCCGACGACGAAATGAAATTCGTCTTTCAAAACGTACGGGGCGGAAACACGGAAATAAGCGACGCCTCCAACCAGCTCTCCCAATCGAACGCTTTTAAAACCCTTTTGTACGGATACGACCAGACCATTTCGGCCTCGCTGCAAAATACCCTGCGCCTTGCCTATACCGACATGAACACCTTGCAGAATATTTTTTCATTCGACCGCGACCAGCGCGACATTAACGGATCGTACATCCGCGACCAGCTCGCGTACACCGAAAGCGACCGGCTTAAGCTCATGGCCGGCGTCGACGCTTCGCCCAATCTGGCAAAATACAGCGTCGCGGTGTTGGAGCAAAACGGCGCAATAGCCTCCAATGGACAACTGTGGATATCGGACCTCGCGCTTTATGCAAAGTCCGAATACAAGCCTTTCGAAAAGCTCACGCTCATTCCGGGGGCCCGCTACGATTACTTTACCGATATCCACCAGGGAGAGCCGTCGCTTCGCTTGACAGCACGCTACGACTACATCCCCGGCCACACCATCAAGGGCTCCGTCGGCACCTATTCCCAGGACCCGCAGCCCGCAGGGCAGGCGGTCGATCCGGTGTTCGGAAACCCGGCTTTGCCGCCCACGCTCGGGACCCAAACGGTTTTGGGATACGAATATAAAATCACCGACCTCGTCAACCTCGACGTGCAAACCTATTACAATACGCAAACCAATATCCCGGAACAAACCGATTCCCTAGTACCGATTACGCATAAGTCTTTAAACTTTTTGCCTGTTGAAAAAGGGAGAATGTACGGTCTGGAACTGCTTTTGAAACATAACCAGGGAAAGCATTTTTTCGGCTGGATCGCTTATTCGCTTTCCCGGAGCCTTCGCAATTCACCCATCCCCTATTCTTCGTCATTTACAAGCTGGGACCCGAATTCCTGGTACTTGAATTCACTTGACCAAACCCATAACCTGCAAATTATCGGGTCCTGGAAATTGCCGTGGGCGTTCGAAGCGGGCCTCCGATACCAGTATACAACGGGAAACCCAATTACCCCCAATTTGGGCTATACCGAACATATTGCGCAGGATAATATGGAAACCGGCCGCTATGACCAGCTTTCAGGCGCGCCCCGTTCCGACCGCATGGGGCCCTATAATCAATTGGACCTCCGGGTCGGCAAGAAATTTACCTATGACAAGTGGATTTTTACCGCGTATATCGACGTTCAAAACGTCAATTACTTCTGGTATAATAGCCCTTCGACCTACGAATACAGTTACGACGGCTTCGAACGCCAGACCATCGGCGGCATCATTATTCCCTCCATCGGCCTGAAAGCGGAGTTCTAATATGAAAATTTTCTGCGTCGTCATCATGACTTTTTTGGTTTCATGCACGAATTCCCTTCCAAAGTTCGCCGACATCCAGGCCGACAAAACGCGGCCCATCGCCATTATCCTCGATCCGGCGGAGGCCGCCCCGGGTGATACAGTACATGTGCGCTATCTAGGATTCTCTCCCGATTCCGCCACGCTCTCCATGCATTGGACCATTGCCCTTGATTTTGCGCTGGGTAATTATGGCGGGGTGGCCGTTGACGGGCACATCGTGGACCTTGACTCCCTGATGCTTCCCGGCGGTACGCCCTCGGATTTTTATTTTATCGTCCCCGACTCGACCCTGCTCTATTCAACCTACCTCAAAGGCATTACTCATGCACCGTGGGACTCGCTGCACCTGACGCTATCGCAAGCCGATTCCATCTTAAAACTCGCGGTCAAAACCGGCATGGCGCTTCCCCCACCGCTTGCGCACATCGCCGACATGATCGGGACCGACATCAAGATCAATGTGCATATCAGCGCGGAATATCCGCTGGACGTTTATAAATACATGACCGTGCGCTATACCCGCGACCTCAAGTCCGATAGCGCCAATGTCAATAAAAATCCCGCGCTGCATTGGCTCGCGGTATACGATGTTGCCAAGGGAAAGATCAATTCCTTCGATACCGTTGCCAACTACCCCTACACTGTCAAGTTCCTCTATGCCGATTCGAGTTTCCTGAAGCTCAGGAGGGTCGCAATAACGGACACCATCGACATCGATTCAGGGCATTCATATTTCCTGGTGGCCGATAGCGGCGTCAACGCAGGTGATACCGACATGCAGACCTATACCTATTTGTCGCTTATCAACGGGTCATTGCAAACGGCCCAGGAAATTTATGATTACCAGTGGTTCTATAAAGACCTGGATTACCGCTCGAACATGGTGTACGATTCCCTGATTCTATTTAGCGGCGGCAACGCCGTGGGCAATGCCACGAGGTTTTTAACGCCGATCGACACGGCAATGCACCATTTTGAATTTTATTGCGTGGTACGGGACTCACGGCAGGATTTTGAGGCCGTGGGCGAAAGCGAATATCAGGTGACGGGGTATTTCAGGTATTCCGACGCGTATGCGAGAAATCCGCACGATCAATAAAACGTCCCACATCAACCCGGGGATGAGGTAAATTTCCCTACTTGCCCTTGCCGAAAAATTCCGGGCCTCCGTAAATTCCAATGTCGTTTCGGGTGCCGTCGGCGTCCTTGAATTGCCCGGCCGGATTGCCCGCGTCAATGCACGGCGAGTATTTCGACAATGAAAAACGGGGATAAACGGTTTTTCGTTTTTTCGCGGCCATGGAATCGGCAAGCGATTTGTAAAGGACTTTCGCCAGGGACGTATCGGCCATGCGGGATTTGTCGGTAGGAACGGCAAGGTCTTTTTCAACGGCCAGCGAGTCGTCCGGCGAACCCGCGAAAATGGGGTTGGCCAGGACATTGTCGCTTGCGTCCTTGGGCGTCTTGTCTTTTTTTCCGGCCTTCATTGCCGTGCCCAGTTCCGGGTCGCATTCCAGGAAATCGCCGTCGCCATTTCCCCAAACGCAGTTGTATTGGAAGGTGATGCGCGAAACGCCGTCGCACCACAGCCCATTGTTACGGTTAAACGCCACGATGTTGTTGAAAAACACGGGGTTAGCGTTTTGCGTTTTTACGCCCGTCGCGTAATTGCCGGTGATGACGCAGTTGTAAACACGCGCGTTGCCCCCGGGGCCGCAGAAAACCCCAACGTTATTGCGTTCGATTATGCAGCGGCGAACAAGCGGCGAGCAGCCTATAGCGGTAATGGCGTTACAGGCCCCGGAAATATCGGTAAACGCGAGGTCGGTATACAGGTCGGAGGCCTTGTTGAGGATGATCCCGTACCACGACGACCCGGCCGGGCCCTTCGGGTCCAGGGCAAAAATGATACGCTTGGCTTTGGTCCCGACGCACTCCAGGCTCCCTTCGATTTTAACGGATACCTTGAAGGAATCGAGATGGTCGAACTGGGCAATGGAGCTGTCTTTAATGGTCACGGGGGCGCAGAAGACCTTGACTCCCGGCATTATGGTCAGGCGCGCGCGGGGTTTCACGTCGATATCGCCGATTATCAGATACGGGCTTTCGTCGAGGGTCCACTTGACGTCGCGGGTAATAACGCCCCACACTTTCGTTTGCGCCGAAATCGTAAGCGGCGCAAGAGCCAAGATCACGGCCGCCATAAGGGGCCACCGTAGCGCCCGGCTTTCGGCCGGAAAACCTTTGGCGGGCGAATGTTTTTTAAATGTCATGGTAAAAGGTTGCATAGTGCCCCGCACAAATAGCAATTTACTGGTATATTGAATATATTGTACTCTGGAAAACCTCGGAGTTCAAGGGGAAAGAACCGCCGGCCATGGTCCGTACCGCTTTTGTTTTTACGACGCTCCTTACGCTCGTGGCGCAAGGTTTCGCCGGCGCACCCGCGTGGGTGTTCGGGCGAGACACGGTGCTTTCCGGGCCCATTGAGGTGCCCGAAAACACGACCTGTACGATCAAGCCGGGCGTGACCGTGCGGTTTTCCGGGTATTTCAAGTTCGTGGTGCACGGGCTGCTCATCGCCGAAGGCAGCGCCGATAAGCCCATCACCTTTACCTGCGTGGGCCGTCCGCGCGGCTCCATGGAAGCGCCCTGCTGGTATGGGATCATGGTCATGGGCCAAAAGGCCGAAGGGCTTTTCAGGCATTGCCGCTTTGAAGGGGCGTTTCGCAATTTGGCATGGGAATCGCGGCCGGTGTTCGACTCCTGCGAGTTCGTGGGCAACCGCTGCGGCCTCTACTGCGCCAAGAACGCGGTCGCGCATGTAAAGAACTGCGGTTTTTACCGGAACATGTGCGGGATCACCGCCGATTTCGCCGATCCGCTCTTGCTCGATAACGTCATTTCCGACAATACGATCGGCATTTATCTGCAAACCGGGACCCGGCTGGTTTTGGGGAAAAACATCGTTACCCATAACCGCACCGATATTCGCACCGAACCTTCCCTTAAAGGCGACACCGGCGCTTCCGCTATGCGCAATTTATGGGAGCGGATGGACCAGTTGCAATAGCGATGCGGCGATAAGCGCCGGATTTTCGGCGCGATTTTATTTTTTTTGAAAGGGACCTTTTCATAATGCCTTTATGCGGCCGTCGTTTTTTCCTGTGCGTTTTTGTCCTCTGCAATGCGCTTTTCGCGGCCCCCGCGGAAATCTTCTTTACCGGCGAGCAGGACGGGTATTTTGAATCGGGGCAATATATCGCCACCGGCGTCATCACTGTCAAGCGGGGCAAGACCCTTACCTTCGCGCCTGGAAGCGTGGTACGCTTCAAGCAGTTCGCGGGCATTATCGTGGAAGGGACCCTTAAATGCGCGGGCCGGGAATCGCAGCCGGTCATTTTCACCTCCGACAATAACCGGCTCAAAGACGGCGACGCCCAGTACAAAATCCCCGCGCCCTTCGACTGGAACGGTATACAAGTGGCTGACTCCCTCGCCTCGCTCGACCTCGAAAACGTGCGCATAACCTACAGCACCTACGGGCTCGACATCAAATCCTCCGCCGCGCAAGTGCGTCTGAAAGGCGTGGTGTTCGCGGAAAACGGCCGGGGCGGCATCACCATCGACGACAAGCAGCTTGGCGTTATTGACAATGAAGAGTTTTCCTTCGTCCAGCCCCCCGTCGATTCCGCGGCGACCCCGCGAAAAATCCCGGCCAAACCCCTGGCGCAACCCAAGCCCTATAAACCCATGGATTGGCGCTTTCCCGTGAGGCTGTCGCTCGGCGCGATAGCTATTGCGGGAGTCGCCGTGGGAATTTACGAAAATTCGCAAGGAATTACCTTCGATAATACTTATAAAAAAGACACTGACTCCTTGACCGTAAAGGCTGATTGGAAAAAAATTCAAAAATCCCAAAACCTGCGGGCCATCGGCTATATCATCGGCATTGCGGCCGCCTGCGGCTTTACCCTCACGTTTTTCTTTTAGACCCTTTTTAGGAGCTCTTCCATGAATCGATTCATCCGAAATGTTGCCGCGGTTTTTCCGTTTGCGCTGGCAAGCGTATTTTTGCTGTGCACGGATTTTAAGAACAACAATCCCACGGATTCCGCTTACATGGGTAATTACGCCCTCAAGCTTACCTGGCAACAGACCTCCGATACGCTTGAAGTGTTCAAGCACTACCGGATTTTATGCGCGCTCGGCCGCGACACATTCTCTTCCTACAAAGTCGACACAGCGTCCCCGCTGTCCATCGACAGCATAAAATGGGGCCCCAAGGACACCTTGGTCGTGCATGCAACGCGGCCCGTGAAGGACACGACGCTTTTTGTTTCAGGCGTTCGTCCGAACAATGAAACCGTGGTCGATTCGGTTCCGCCGGTTGTGGCGACTAATCCTTACATTATAAAACCAAACGCCAATGCCGTCGTGGTAGGCGATACGATTTTCGCATCAATAGGGCGCTTTGATGGGCAGCCGGTTTTGCAATCGCTTTTTGCAATTTGGTACGACAATGGTTCTAAAAGACCGTTTCAGTCGGCGTCGATTCCCGATACCATTATGAACGCATCAAAGGGATTACATTTGATTGACGCCCGATTACAGGACAGCCGTGGGAACGGTTTTACTCTTGCCATGGACACCGTAAAGGCCGGCGGCTTCAGGCAAGCGCTTGACTCGGCCGTACTTCTTACCGTTAAACTCGGTTCCCCGCTTATTGTGGCCATTACCCAAACCGATTCCGACGCTTCGCCCTTCAGGCTCTATGTGACGAGCAGTAACGGCCGGCGCGATAGTTCCGGCGCCGCATTTCGTCCCTTTAAGGTCATCGATACCATCCAACTTGTCACTACGATACCCGACACCGCCACGCTCATCGACACGGTATTTACCGTCGACTCAAGCGGACTTGTGTCGCGGAAAATCGCGATCAAGGCGCTGGTGCTTTTTGTTTCGCCAAAAGTAGCCTTCGTAAACGATTCAATGATCGTGCAATTCCAGGATTCAACCGCCATTACCCTTGCGCCGGGGTCTACGGGCGCAAAATTCATTTGGGTCTTGGATACAACCGCCTCAAAACCCGACACCACGATTTTACCGACATTTATGCTTTTTCTCAATGATTCCACGCAAGTCCATTCACTCAAGGTAACGGCCGTCGACCAATACGGTATTGCGGGAACGCCCGCGACCCTTTACGTAAGCGCCCGGACTTTTTATTATAAGTTAAACGCCCTAACTTTTCCAACGCAACCGAAAGTCAATACATGGACCATGTGGACCGTTTCCGCGGGCGACACCGCGCTTGCCCGAAAAAACAACGCCCGGTTTCATTGGGCCTTCACTCCGCGCAATTATGATTCCCTGCAAGCGCTCGGCCCGGACAGCAGCACCCTTAAACTACTCTGGTCCTCGGTGACTTCCGCCACGATAAGCGTCAATGTCATTGACTCGCAAAACAACACGAGCGCCGTATATTCGCAAAACATTGCCGTACGGCGTTATGGCCCGTCCATAAAAATCACGAACCCGCCACCGCTTAGCGGCAATACCACGGCCCCCGTTAAAATCACGGTCTCGGCAATCGACACCAACGTCGACGGCACCTTGACAAACACTACGATAAGCAAAATCCTCTGGCAGCGGACCGGCAAAAACCCGGCAATAGACTCCTCTAGCGACTCCTCCTGGCAAATTCCCTCAACGAATATTCCTGATACGTTCACGGTGTATGCCAGGGCGCGCGACGTCGACGGCAACCTTTCGCAGCCCGATTCCATCCAGGTTTTCGTAAAGGCCTATTTACCCTATATCCTTCCGCGCATGAACGACGTCAGTTGGTTTATCGACACAGCGGTCCAATTTACGGCATACGGCAATGTTTCGAACCCCGCCGCATCGATCACGAAATATCTATGGAGCTTTAGCGGCAGCGGCGCCTGGACCGACAGTTCCTCGGCCAGTACCATTTCCCACACGTTTACCAGCGCTGGAAAAATCATGGCGATGGTAAAATGCCGCGACAACACTAATTTGGAAAGCGCCGTTGACACCTTTTATGTGACCATCAGCACCGGAGCGCCGCAGGCAATAAAAATGTCGCCCGATACGGTTTGGATCGACGACGACACGCTTTACACGATAACGGCCCAGGCCAACCCGACCGCGGCGCTAAAGCAGTGGGTCGTTCAGTGGGACGCCGCGGGCCCGTGGGATACGGTCACCACGGACACGCTACGGCATGTTTACGCAAGCGCCGGATTGAAACAGCTCACCTATTTTGTCATTGATAAAAACGGCACCGTCTCTAATAGTGTAAACAAATCAATGACGGTGCTTCTGGGAGCGCCTTCAATTATATCGGTTGGAATAGATTCGGCCCTGTCGAAAATATTTATTAACGATTCCCTGCACTTCACGGTGCATGGTTTCGACCCCAACGGGCAAATTGACAGCATGAAAGTTGCTTGGATGGGCGATACGAATTTTAATGCCGTTAATAAGACCATTCAAGGCAATGCGTCCGTTTTTGCCAATGCCTTCGCGACAAGCGGAACAAAGACGGTCCGCTTCAGGGTCTACGATAACGACGGTCTGAGCTCAGACACGATCATCGCCATAACTGTCAGGCAAGGAAGGCCGGTTATTTCGTCCGTCACGACGGATGTTCCATTGACCGGCATTTTCAGGGACAAGCCGGTTAATTTCACGGTAAATGGCCAGGACACCAACGGGAATATCGTTAGCCTGAAAGTCGCCTGGAACGGCGACACGGCATTTAGTCCCGCAATTGCGGCTTCGGCCAATGCCGGAGTGTTTAACAATACCTTTGCGACAAGTGGAACAAAGACGGTCCGCTTCAGGGTCTATGATAATGATGGCCTGAGCGCGGACACGACGATCTCATTTTTCGTGCATCAGGGGAAACCGGTCGTTACATCAATAACACCCGATTCGATACTATTCATCAACGACGCGCGGAAGTTTTTCATTTCGACCTATGACACGAATGGGACCGTCGATTCAATCAAGATCGATAGCGGTAACGGCGCGTTCGGGCTTTTCGTCAAGACAACGGGCAATTTAGACACCTTGAAACGGACCTTCGGCCGCCTGGAAGCGGGAACGCGGACCATACGGGTCATTGCAAAAGACAATGACGGACTGCTCTCCGACACGGCAAGGGACACGGTCGTCGTGAGGCTCGGCACGCCGGTCATCGACCGAATTGCCGTCGATACGCTCAACAACAATCTGTTCGTCGTGGACAATCGTAAGTATTCCGTGTCCGCGCATGATACCAATGGGTTTGTGAAGAAGATTTATTTCAGTTGGAACAGCGCCGTAACCGGTGGAGCAATTTCGGATTCCATAATTATCCTACGAAATACCGCCTCGATCGATACGTTTATTTCTCATATATACGATACGACCATGTCCGGCCCGAGGACCATACGGGTTTGGGCGATTGATGATGATACTATCGCGTCAAGCAACAAAGACACGGTAGTGACGGTCCGGCTTGGAAGGCCGGTTTTGTGGGGAGATATTGCCGACACCCTTTGGACCGTGGTAAATAACGGCCCCAATTATTATTACGTCCACGCAAACGCGCTCGACACAAATGGGAATATCCAAAAATATTATTGGAACGATGGCGCCGGTTGGATCGATTCGACGACTGCCGATAGCATCCAATATCAATTCCGGCAATCGGACATAAACCACTTTTTAACGATGAACGTAAGCGTCAGGGATACCGATGGATTAATGGCAAAAAATTCCTTCCAAATTTATGCGGATAGCGCTCCGCCCGCGCCGGTGACGACGGTTGCCAAGGTAGGAGGTCAAATTCAAATCGGATGGCTTGGTAAAGACACGAAGGATGGTAATGGAACGTTGTTTGAAATCCTTTTAAAAAACGGCTCAGCACCGGCATTGATGGATACTTTAATCGGTTTTAGATCTGGAACAACTTTAAGCCCCGGTTTAGATGGTTATGATTTCAGCTACACCTTTACGCCTTCAGGCGGGGCTGGAACGTATTATTACCAGGTTGTTGCAAAAGACGCTCGCGGGTCGGTTTCGTATAATACGGCGAATTTTTTTATATTTCCGTAGAAAGTGCGACTATCGTCACTTGCGCCGTTCTTTGGCGGGCCAGGTCAGCTTTAATCAGCGCTTGTTTTTCGCCGACGCCTCAATGATCTTGTCAAGGACATGCTTACGCTCGACGGGCGGCAGCGCCAGGAGCTTGTTGAAATATTCGCGCATAAAGGGCTCCACATCGTCCGTGCACGGCTCGACCGTGGCAATGTCCTGGATAAGATACCCCACCGTAACGTCGAGGGCCTTGGCGATCCTGATAATCGATTTTATGGACCCCGTGTAGTTCTCCTCATACCGCGCGATCATGCGCTTGGAAAGCAAGGACCTTTTCGCCAACTCGTCCTGGGTGATACCGCGGTCTTTACGGGCCTGATGAATGCGGGAAGCGATTGGCGTGCGGATAAGCTGCTGGTACTTCTTTCCTTTGACCGGGCCCGGTTTCTTCTCCGTCATTTAAAATCCCCTTGTTATGCGTTTAAGCTGAGATCAAAGAATATAAATTTACTTGATTGAAGCGCATAAGGGAAGAAAAAAAGGGGTGACCCTTGTCGGGGCGTCGGCCTTGCATCTGCCGACGCCCCGAATTGCGGATGTTCTTACTACTTCCTGATCGTTACAATGACCGCGGGGACCGTGACCGCGTACCCGCTCGAAATTGACGGCCGCGTGACCGCTTCGAAGCTCGTGGGGGTCCATTGGCGGGTCGTGGTGACCGAATCGCCGCCGAACGATAGTCCCGTTTTCGCGCCGAGCGAAGGGGCAATGAGCCGGATGAGCGATCCCTGGCCGGAATAGGGAACACCATTGACCATGACGGAATAATCAAACAAGCTGTCTTTATTGATGATGGCGATGCGCATGGAATCGCTTCCGCATTGCATGGCATACGCCCCCACATTGGCGGAGGCGTCCGACAGGTTTGCGCGCACGAACCGGCCCTTCGCCCCATATTTGAAGAACAGAATTCCATAGTACTCCGGCTTGGCCGAAACCTTCGGCGAATAGTAAATCGGCGTATAGCAGTTTCCGCCGACGCCGCCGTGAAAATTGACGCCGGTCATTCCTGAATCGGCCAGCGAAAACATGAGGTCCGCGGCCCACAACGAAGACCCGAAAGCGTCGCTGACGCCGCTCTGGCCGCCGTTCCAAACCGTATTGCATTCGGTCATTCGCGCCTGGCTTCCATTGGCCCGCGCGGCCGCGACTGTTCGGCTAACCAGGCCAAGCAGTCCCGAATTCGTCGCGGGGCTTAGAAGCTTGCCCATGGTCATTGAAGGGTCGCCGGCGGGCCCCATCGCATAGTAATGCTGCGTCAGCAGGAGTATCCTTGGACCCTCATACGCCGCGAACGGGGCTATCCAGGACGAAGGGGAGCGACTGGCGATGCCTGGACCGGAAAACGCAGCGAATGGCACGCGCGATTGGACTGCCGCCATGTATTGATCGAAGGGCCGTTTCGTAGTCCGCAAGGCCCCAGGTCGAAGGCCTAAGGCCGTTACTGGAATACTGGTCAGCTTCGTTACCCACCTCATACGATAGAAGCGCCCCGCCCAAATTCGCGCTGGTAAATGAGGCGACGTCCGCCGCCCCCACAGTGTCGAAGGTCCCAAGCCCAAGGCCCATCTGGAGTTTCCAGCCCGTTTTTTTGACGAAATCAAAGAACCGCGAATAGCGCGCCGTGTCGAGAACGTTGGGCCCGTTTATATCAAGGGAGTTTCCGCCGATGCGCATGACGCCCGGCCCGATTTCATTGAATAAAAGGCCCAGGCCGCTGTCGGTCGTGCTGAACTGCACCGTGTCGCCGATGCGGCTCGCTTCGAAGCTCAGGCCCACGAAATTGTCGGGCACCGCGTTTCCGATGCTGTCGGGCATCACATTCAAGCTTAGCGTCGCGGCATTTATCGACAATTCCGCCGCGCCGCTAGAGCCTTGCGGATTGGCATGGCAGTAAAAGAAATCGTTGCCGTTCGTTGTTTGAAGCGGTACGCCGCCTAAAGCCGCGAAAAACCAATCTCCCTCATTTCAGTTCCTTTTCTATAATCTACCTCAACCCGCTCTTCGAGCTCCCTTCTCCTTGGTAAGGAGAAGGAAAAAGGAATGAGGCGTGTTTTCTTCCCCCCTCTCTCCGTGGGAGAGAGGCCGGGGGGAGAGGTCGCAGGCGCAAACCTTATCGCGCTTTTCAACACGCTCCCTGGCCGATAAAAACCGCCGGAATGGTTTTAAGAAGGATTTTAAAATCCAGCAAAAGCGACCACTCGTCGATGTATTGCATGTCGAGGTCCATCCAGCGGTTGAACGACACGTCGCTCCTTCCACCGATCTGCCACAGGCAGGTGATGCCGGGCTTGACCGAAAACCGCCGGACCTGACTGTGCCGTTTGAACGCCTTGAAGTCGCGCTCCGTAAGGGGCCGCGGGCCCACGAAGCTCATGTCGCCCTTGAAAACGTTGATGATTTGCGGGAGCTCGTCGAGGCTGTATTTGCGCAGGATTCTCCCCACGCACGTGACGCGGGGGTCGTTTTTGATTTTAAAGGCGCCGGAGTCCCGGCCCATTTCGTTGAGGTGCTCCAGATCCTTTAACCTGGCCTCGGCGTCGTGCACCATGGTCCTGAATTTCCACATCATGAAATGCCGCTTGTTGCGGCCGATCCGTTTTTGCCTGAAGAAAACGGGCCCCGGCGAGTCGAGCTTGACGGCGAGGGCCACGCCCGCGAAAACCGGCAGCAGCGCCAGAAGAAGCGCCCCGGCAAACAGGCGGTCGGCGATTTCCTTGAGCACGATCGTCTTGTTGCGCATTGCCCCCGTGTAAAGTGTGAGCAGGGGCTCCTCTTCGAGGGTCTCCACCCGGCCCTGCGCGAGCCGAAGGTCGAAAAAATCAAGCGCCATGCGCACGGTCACGCCTTGTTCCTCGCTGGCCTCGATGATTTTGGAGACCGCGGCGTAGGAGCTTTTCAGGGGCAAAAAAACGAAGACTTCGTCGATGACGTTGTGGCGGATATAGTCGGGAAACGTCGTGAAGTCGGCCACCAGCTTGCACCATTCGGCCCCCTCGCGCCGGGGCCCGTGCCATGCGCTGTCCACGAAACCGGCCACCTGAAAGCCGAAGGAGTGGTGCTTGCTGAATTTTCGGGCGTATTTGACGGCCCGGGCGTTGCTCCCCACGATGAGAATATTGCGGATGTTCCGGCCTTTTTTTCTGACCAGGGAAAGGGCCAGCCGCACGACCACTCTGTCGGCGGTCAACACGATCGTGCTGAAAAGCCAGAAAAATTCGATCGTTTGCAAATTGATTATTTTCATGGGATAAACGATCTGGACGACAAGGAGGACGACGGAAATCGCGGAAACCCCTTTTATCAGGTCCCATGTTTCGCTTAAAAGCGTTGAAAGCCTGCGCGAGGAATACACGCCCGTTTGGGTGAAAATAAAATGCCAGGAAAATCCGAGAAAAAACATAATGACGGCGTTATTGAAGGTGATGCGCATGGCCATCAGCTCCCGCATATTGGAAAAATCGCCCGAAATGTTCGTGACGGCGGTCGCAAGGAACAAGCAGAGCCCGGCAAGGGCCACATCCAAGGCCTTCAAGACGTTGAACAGCATCTGGCGTTTTATTCCGTACATAGACGGTTCCTTTTAAAAAATGGGCCGGCAAAAAGAGCGACGTTGATGTTCGGCAAGTTTATGAGCATATAAAATGCCTTTTATTTGTTAGGATTTCGTGATGGGAATGTGAGGTGTTTGTTAAAAATGCGCGGGCGGATAGTTTCAATTTGAAGACGAAAATGGACAAGTCTTTGGATTTTCTTGGAAAAGCGGAAAATAAAAAAACCCGGCCTGCTTAAAGCAAGTCGGGTCTTGGTAAGTATGGTGCGGTCGGTCGGAATCGAACCGACACAGGTTGCCCCACATGCCCCTCAAACATGCGTGTCTACCAGTTCCACCACGACCGCACGATTTTTAAAATGTCAGCCTATTTCGCCTTTCCCGCCACCGGGGGGGCCGGTTGTTGGGTTTGCGCGGGCGCTAAGGGAAGCGCTCCGCCGACAGCGGGCGGTTGTCCCTGTGTGGGCGATGCGCCCTGGGCGGGAAACGGCGAGCTTTTCTGCATCGCGCCCAGCGGCAGACCGCCGCCCTGCAAAACCGACGACGGCGAAAAATTGCCCTGCTTTTCAGCGCGCTCCTTCAAAAGCGACTTTGTTTGCTTGGCCGAAGGGTGCGACAAAAAGATCGACATAATGATGCATAACCCCATGAAAACCGAGGCGAATATGGTGGTCGCCTTGGTAAGCACATTGGCCGTGTCTTGCGTGCCGAACATGCTGCTGGCCCCCGCAAGCCCTCCGCCGATGGCGCCCGATATGCCGCCGCCCTTGTCGGACTGGATAAGGATGAGCAGGCACAGGAGAATGCACACGACGACAAAAACAAAAATCAGGATTCCAAACAACATAGATACCATCCCTTGGATCAGGATTAACCGGATTAAAAGATTCCCCGGATTCTCCCCTCTCTCCGTGGGAGAGGGGCCGGGGGTGAGGTCGCCTCCCCCTTTTTCCCCCTCAACGAGGGGGAGGGCAAAGGCCGGGGGAGGCACATTTATTACTTCGGGACCACGATCCCCGCGAAATCATCGGCCTTGAGCGCCGCGCCGCCGATGAGCCCGCCGTCGACGTCGCTTTGAGACAGCAAAAGCTTGGCGTTATCGGGCTTCATGCTGCCGCCGTACTGAATAACGATCTTCTGCGCAAGGTCCGCGTCGAACATGGACGTAAGGACCGTGCGGATGAACGCATGCGCCTCGTTGGCCTGCTCGGGCGTTGCGGTCTCGCCCGTGCCGATGGCCCAAACGGGCTCGTAGGCGATGGTACATTTGAGCGCGTCGTCCTTGGAAAGGCCCGCAAAGCCGCCCCGAACGTGCGATTCCACGATCGCCTGCATTTTTCCGCTTTTGCGTTCGTCAAGTGTCTCGCCCACGCAGACGATGGGCAGAAGCCCCGCTGCAAGCGTGGCTTTGACTTTTTTATTGACCGTTTCGTTGGTTTCGTGAAAATACGAGCGCTGCTCGGAGTGCCCGATGATCACGTAGGTCACGCCCACGCTTTTAAGCATGGCGCAACTGATTTTGCCCGTAAAGGCGCCTTTGGCCTCCCAATGCACGTCCTGGGCCCCGAGTTTGATCGAAGACCCGGCGATGACGTCGGAAACAGCCTTCAAATTAATATATGGCGGGCAGATTGCAATAGTAACATCGGAAATCGAGCCTATTTTGGCAACCAAACCCTTGGCAAGCGCGCAGGCCTCGTCGAGGGTGGTGTTCATTTTCCAATTGCCTGCGATGAATTTTTTACGGGCCATGATACATGTTCTCCTTTTATTATGTAGGGACCGCCGACAGGTTTACCTAACGGTAGACGCTTCGTGCCGGCCCGGTGTAATTACTTTTCCGTCAATGCGGCGACGCCGGGCAAGACCTTGCCTTCAAGAAATTCCAGCGACGCGCCGCCGCCGGTTGAAACGTGGCTGACCTTTTTGGCCAAGCCGGCCTTTTTGATCGCCGAAGCGCTGTCGCCCCCGCCCACGATGGTCGTGGCGCCCTTGGCGGTGGCGCTTGCAAGCGCCTGGGCAATGGCATTGGTGCCTTTGGCGAAGTTTTCCATTTCAAAAACGCCCATGGGGCCGTTCCATACCACCGTTTTGGCGTTTTCGAGGATTTGTGAAAAGAGTTCGATGCTTTTCGGCCCGATATCAAGGCCCATTTTGTCGGCGGGAATGGCGTCCCACGCAACGACCGAGGCCGGCGAATCGTTTTTGAATTCAGCCGCCACAACGGTATCGACGGGCAATTCCAAGTTTTTGCCCTGCGCCTTGGCTTTTGCCAGGATTTCCTTGGCGACGTCGATTTTATCGGCCTCCAAAAGCGATTTGCCGATTTCCTTTCCCTGCGCTTTGTAAAAGGTAAACATCATGCCGCCGCCTATGATGAGCGTATCGACTTTATTAAGCAGGTTCTGGATCACTTCTATTTTATCGGAAACCTTGGCCCCGCCCAAAACCGCCACGAACGGACGTTTGGGATTGGTCACCGCCATGCCGAGATAATCGAGTTCCTTTTTCATCAGATACCCGGCGGCGCACTGCGGGATAAATTTCGTGACGCCCTCGGTCGACGCATGCGCACGGTGGGCGGTGCCGAACGCGTCGTTTATATAAATATCGCCCATGCTCGCGAGTTTTTTCGCGAACTCAGGGTCGTTTTTTTCCTCTTGTTTGTAAAAACGAAGGTTTTCAAGAAGCAGGATATCGCCGTCTTTCATGGCCGCCACCGCCTCGGTCACCGCGTCGCCGATGCAGTCTTCCACGAAGGAGACCTTGGCTGTTACCTTTGTTTTCAGGCACTCGGCCACCGGCCTCATGCTGAATTCGGGTTTCTTTTCGCCCTTGGGGCGCCCCAGATGTGACATGAGAATGACTTTCGCGCCTTGTTCCGAGAGGTATTTGATGGAAGGCAATGAGGCGTCGATCCGTTTTTCGCTGGTGATGACCCCGTTTTCGATGGGAACGTTGAAATCCACGCGCATGAGCACTCTTTTGCCTTTGACCTGCAAATCTTCGATGAATAATTTTGCCATGATGATCTTCCCCGTTATTATTGATGTACGGGCGGTTCATAAACCGCCGGTACGATCGTTATATGAAGGGCGACCCGCCGGTCGCCCCTACCGTAATACTTGGAAATAATCCTTATTTTACCGTTGCCATGTGCGCGATGAGGTCGAGCACTTTGCAGGAATAACCCCATTCGTTGTCGTACCACGACACGAGCTTGACAAACGTGTCGGAAAGCGCGATGCCCGCCTTGGCGTCGAAAATCGACGTGCGCGAGTCGTGGATAAAATCGCTCGACACCACTTCGTCTTCGGTGTAGCCAAGGATGCCTTTAAGTTCGCCTTCGGAGGCGGCCTTCATGGCGGCCTTGATGTCTTCGTAGGAAGCGGGCTTGGCCAGACGGCACGTCAAATCGACCACCGAAACGTCGGCCGTGGGAACGCGAAGCGACATGCCCGTGAGCTTGCCCTTGAGGTCGGGGATGACTTTGCCGACCGCTTTTGCCGCGCCGGTCGACGACGGGATGATGTTGAAGCACGCGCCGCGTCCGCCGCGCCAGTCCTTGGCCGATGGGCCGTCGACGGTCTTTTGGGTGGCGGTGACCGCGTGGACCGTGGTCATGAGGCCTTCGATCATTCCCCATTTGTCATGCACGACCTTGGCGATGGGGGCCAGGCAGTTGGTGGTGCAGGAGGCGTTGGAAACGTACTGTTCGCCCTTGTATGTTTTATGGTTGACGCCCATGACGAACATGGGGGTGTCGTCCTTGGACGGGGCCGACATGACCACGCGCTTCGCGCCGGCCTTGACGTGTCCCTCGGCTTTTACTTTATCAAGAAACAGGCCGGTGGATTCCACTACGTATTCGGCGTTAACGTCGGCCCATTTGAGATTGGCGGGGTCTTTTTCCGCGGTAACGCGGATGGGGTGACCGTTGACCACGAGTTTTCCGTCCTTGACGTCGACCGTGCCGCCGAACCTGCCGTGCACGGTGTCGTATTTGAGCATATATGCCATGTAGTTGGCGTCGAGAAGATCGTTGATGCCCACGATTTCGATGTCTTTCCTGTCGCATGCGGCCCGAAAAACCAAGCGACCAATGCGTCCGAACCCGTTAATGCCGACTTTAATAGCCATGAAAAATCCTCCTGTTATTTAAGATTGAAAAGAGTGGGAGCCGAAATTCATCCATGAAACGCGCGGTACATTAAGCGCGGTTTCCAAAAAGCCTTTTAATATACGTTTTCAACCGGGCCTTGGTCAAGGATTTAACGGTTGAAATGAAATTCGCGGATATTTTGCATTTTTAACGACGGAATAGGAAAACTTCGGGCCATTACGTATTTTTCACCTTTACTTTTTTTCCAAAATGTCGCGTGACGTTGAAAGGACCCGCCATGCTCAACAAAGACCTAGAACAGACCCTCGTGCTCATCAAGCCCGACGCCCTGAAAAATTCCCTGACCGGCTACGTGCTTTCGCAGCTTTCCGAATTCCATACGGGGCTTCGGATCGCGGGCGCGAAAATCGTCCATGTCAACAAAATGCTCGCCGAGGAGCACTATGCCGAACACCGGGGCAAGGTGTTTTTCCCCTCGCTCATCGAATACATTACCGGCATCCTGCACCATCCCCGGGATTTGGGACGGCGCCGGGTGATCGCCTTCGTGTACCAGGGCCCCGACGCGGTGCTTAAAATCCGCGACATCGCCGGACCCACCAATCCGCTCATGGCGCGGGAGAAAAAACCCGGATGCATCCGGGCGCTGGGCACGCTAGTTCCGCTCAAGGACGCCAATGAAAACGTCATCGGCGAGCGCATGGACAATTTGATCCACGCCTCCGCGAAAGACGACGAGGCCGAGCGCGAAATCAAACTCTGGTTCAAGCCCCACGATATCCCGCCCGCCATGCAGGCCTACGCGACCGAAAAATGCGAGGACCATTTTTATTTCAAAGGAAGCAAGCTCTTCATGAAATACGAGCCGGGCAGCGTATGTTTGCTCGCCCCGGGCGACGTTGCATGGAAATCGGACCTGGAGACCCTGCGGCTTTTGTACCAGGGCAAGCAGTCGGTAAGCTCATTTGAGGCCGTGGTGGCCAAATACCTCATTAACGAAGACGCCGAATAGACGCATGAACGCCCCGTTTTTCAGGCACACGACGCACAAAAGCCCCCGGTTATTCTTCATTGCCGGGCCCTGCGTCATCGAATCGGAAAAAAGCTGCCTCGAAATCGCGCGGCGGCTTGCGCTTTTATCAAGCAATATCGCGGTCGATATCGTTTTCAAGGCCTCCTTTTACAAAGCCAACCGCACCTCGGAAAAATCGTTTCGGGGGCCGGGCAGGGCCAAAGGCCTAAAAATCCTCGAAAAAGTGAAAAGCGCCTTCGGCCTTGCGCTCCTTACCGACGTGCACGGCCCCGAAGACGCCCGCGAGGCCGGCGACATTGTTGACGTGGTGCAAATACCCGCCTTGCTCTGCAGGCAGACCGACCTTTTAACGGCGGCCAGGAAAACCGGAAAATTCGTCAACATTAAAAAGGGCCAATTCATGGCGCCCCTCGACATGCGTTTTGCCGTGGAAAAAGCCGGGGCGCGCGCCTGGCTTACGGAGCGGGGGACGTTTTTCGGATATAACCGGCTGGTCGTTGACTTTGCGGGACTTAGGGCCATGAAAAAAATCGGCGTTCCGGTGATATTCGACGCAACGCATTCGGTGCAAAACCCCGGCGCGGGAAACGGGAAATCGCTCGGGGACCGCGAAATGGCCATGCCTCTGGCCCTTGCCGCGCTCTGCACGGGGGCCGACGGGCTTTTCTTCGAAGTACACCCGGACCCCGAAAGGGCGCTCTGCGACGGCCCTAATAGCCTCTATCTCGACGCATTCGAGCGGTGGGCCCCGCGACTCATCGAGCTGCACGCCACGATGCGCACATGGGGGCCTATTGAGGCGCGACAGTCTCGCTTTTCCAAATGAATATCGACCCGCAGCTTTGACAGGTGGTCATTTTGGCCCCCCGGCGGATCTCGCTTATCAGGTGGGGTTCGAGGATTTTATGGCACACCGAGCAGGTGCGCTTGTCCGCGTCCACGAAACTCAGGACTTGGCCGTTTTTGCGGCGCTTGAGGATATAATCGTACGTGCGCAGGAGCGATTTCGATACCAACCCTATGATTTTGCCGCGCTGCTCGGTCAGCTCCGCGATGGAGGCCGAAAGCGTGTCTACCTTCGCCTGGATCTCGTCGATCTTCGGCCCGTTTTCAAGCGTTACCTTTTCCAGTTCGGCCGCGGCCGCGTCCATGGACTGTTGTAATTGTCCGCTATTTTGGGCCAGGGCCTTGAGTTTGGAATCGCCGCCGGCGAGCGTGTTCTTGAAATTTTCTATCTGGGTATGCACCGCGTCGTATTCGCGGTTGGTTTTGATCGTGTTCAGGCGCTCTTGGCTTTTGTCAAGCTGAAGCTTGGCGTCGGCAAGCTTGTCTTCTATCGATTTTTTTTCGGCGATTGCCTCGGCAAGCTTCTTGCCCGCGGCCTCAACGGAACCCGAAGCGCTTTTTATGGCGCTTGAAAAGGTCGAAATGGCGGCGGGAAACTCCTCTTGGGCCCGCTTAAGTTCGCTTATCTTCAGGTCTATTTCCTGCAACTGTATCAATGATTCCAAATCCGACATCATAACGCCTCCCTGGTTCAAACAAAAAAGCACTTCTCCGTGGAGAAGTGCTTTTTTGTGATATGAACGATTACAGATTTACGATTTATGAGCAAGAGTATGAAGTAAAGCAGTCGGCCTGTCATCTCGTTTCGCTTCTATTTTTTTAAAAGGTAACTGGGCCCACTAGGGCTCGAACCTAGGACAAACGGATTATGAGTCCGCTACTCTAACCGACTGAGTTATGGGCCCAAAAAGGGCCCTTAAATATAATTTCTTTTCGCTCCGATAGCAATACTATATGAAGATTACGCGCTCAAACCGACCTTGCAGGCTTTCAGCAGCGACTCCCCGTCTACCGAGGCCGTGCCCACCTGCGCCACCGCAAGGCCCGCGGCATGGTTGGCCAAAAACGCGGCTTCCAGGGGGCTGGCCTTGCAGGTTATGGCCGCCGAATACACGCTGATCACCGTATCGCCCGCGCCCGTCACGTCGAAGACCTTTTGGGCCACGGTCGGCAGGTGCGTAAAGACCTTTTCCTCGCGCTCAAAAAGCGCCATTCCCCGCTCGCTCAGGGTGATCAGCAAATACCGAAGCCCGTATTTATTTACCAGCTTCCATCCCAGGGCCTTGACGTCGCTATCGGAGCAATGCGCGTAGGGAACGCCGAGGGCCACGTGCGCTTCCTTGAGGTTCGGGGTCATGACGCTTACCCCTTCGTAAAGGTCGAAATGCCGCTCCTTGGGGTCGATGGCCACGAAAAGCCCTTGCTCCTTGCACGCTTTCAGGAGCCGGCCGATAAACGGTTGCGAAACCACGCCTTTGGCGTAGTCCGAAATGACGACGCCTTTTACCGTGGAAAGAAACTCCGCGACGCATTTCCAAAGCGCGGCGGCTTCCCACCCGTTTATATCCGCCGTGACCTCGCTATCCACCCGAACGACCTGCTGCTGGCGGGCCATGATCCGGGTCTTTGAGGTCGTGGGCCTGGCCGCCGACGCGATAAGACCCTCGGTGCGGCACCCGATTTTTTTCAGGGCCCCGCGCAAATATTTTCCGTCGGCGTCCTTACCGCAGAGCGACGCCAAAAACGTCTCGGTCCCCACGCCGCGAAGGTTCTGCACCACGTTAGTCGCCCCGCCAAGCCGCGCGGTCTGCGACTGGACCTCGATCACGGGGACCGGGGCCTCGGGAGAAATGCGCTTGACGTCGCCCCATACGTATTTGTCGATCATGGAATCGCCAACCACCATGATGGAGGATTTGCCGAATTGAGAAACGATTTTCTGTAAACGGGAATAGGCAATGGTCGTTGTTTTCACCTCAGAACACCTTTCCGCCGAAAATGATATATTGCCAAAAAGTAAAATACGGGGTAAAAAGCGGGTCCAAGATCCAGTTGAGCACCGGAACGTGAAAGCCCCACTGTAAAAAAATGAGCGCGAGAAAAACCATGGGAAGATGACGCATGAGCCGGACATAATCGGCTATTTTTGAATGGGGCAAAAGCCCCATCACGATATTGGAGCCGTCGAGCGGCGGGATGGGAAGAAGATTAAAAAATGAAAGCCCGATATTGATCATAAACGCCATTTTAAACATCAGCACCGCGTATTGGCCGTTGATCGAGTCCACGAGCGCCCCGCCGAAAAGCCTCAAAACGGCCCCGATAACCATCGCGCACAGGACATTTGAAACTGGCCCGGCCAACGCCACGAAAATCATGTCCCGTTTGGGCCTGTTCAAATTATAGTAGTTGACGGGCACGGGCTTTGCCCAGCCGAAGGGCCCGAAAAGAAGCATGAGCGTCCCGAAAACATCCAGATGGGCCACGGGGTTAAGCGAAAGCCTGCCCGCTTGTTTGGCGGTTGCGTCCCCGCGCCATAGCGCCACCAGGCCGTGGGCATACTCATGGATGGTGATGCCGATCAATATGCCCGGCGCGCGGATCAAAAGCCCCATGAGAAATCCATGAATGTCCATCGTCAAGCCCTTTTCGTGGTTACTTGTTTGTCAATTCTTTGAAAGCGCGTCAAGGTCCACGCCCGACTCCTTCAACAGTTCCGATACGGTCACGAGAGAATAGCCCAGGGCCCTCAGTTCGTCGATCATGGTCCCGAGCATCCGGTACATCTGCGCCTGGGGGTCTTTGCGCTCGGAGCCTAGATGCATCAGGATTATGCCGCCGCTAATGCCGCTCGGCGCTTCGCGGGCAAGGGCCAGGACTTTATCAACCACTTCCCGGGGCGTATGATAGCCGGGAGTTTCCTCGTCGGGGACCCAATCGTTGCTGTCAAGACCCCCGCGCCAGGTTTTCCCCTGTCGCCGATATGCACATACCCGCAGCGGCGGGCCCACGCGCAGATGCCTTTGTTTTTTTCCCCATAGGGCGCGCGCCATAGCGGGGCGAAATGCCCCCCGGTAACGCCGAAAAATATACTGTCCGCCGCGCGAAGCTGGTCGCAAAGAAACGTTTCCGTTACGCTTGGCAGGGTCGTTTGTGTCCGGTCGCTCGCCCAGGAGGTCAAATGCGGGTGCGACAGCGTGTGGTTACCCGCCTCGTGCCCCTCCAAAACGATGCGCCGCACGTCGCCCGGATACGCCTTGAGAAACGCCCCCGTCAAAAACATGGTCGCCTTGACGTTTCGTGATTTGAGGGTGTCGAGAATGTCGCCCACGCCGCCATTGTTGGCGCCGCCGTCGAAGGTAAGGGCCACCAGTTTCTTGTCGGGCGAACCATTATCGAAGGACCCGGCGTTCGCGTCGAAGAGCTCCGGGGCGGCGGCGCGCGGGGCCCGCGGATTGCCGCGGTCCCGCGTGTAAAGCCCTCCGGGGCCCGCAAGGGCCGCTTTCAGGCTGTCGATTGCGCCATGCAACAGGGAAATTTCACGGTTTTCGGCTTTAATATGTTCGATCAGTTCGATCCGCCTTTCTTTAAGCGCGGCATTTTCGGCGGCAAGCTCGCGGTTCCCCCTGATTTCCCACAATCCGAAGGCAGTGGCGCATAGCGCAAGGGTCACGGCAGACAAAAGCAATAGCGCCAAAAATGAACGCGGGCTTTTTTCTTCCGGAAGAACCGGCGGAGGCGAGTGGGCGGGCTTTTTGCTTTTCGGCATACGCAGTTAAAATAACTGATGCCCCGTCGATTACGCTCCGCCACTCTGGACAAACCGCGGCAATCAATAGTATCTTTAACTATGATTACGGCATGTAATTATTGCGAAGTCTCCAACTTGCGGGTTAGTTTTTTGTCACTATGGACGCCATAACGTTTTCCCACGTTTCGAAGATTTACCGAAAAGGCTTTTGGGGCACGAGGGTCCCCGCTGTCAGGGACCTGTCGTTTTCCGTGGCCCAGGGGGGTATAACGGGATTTGTCGGCCCTAATGGGTCCGGAAAAACAACCTCCATAAAAATGCTTTTAGGGCTTGTTTTGCCCACGAGCGGGCGCATCGAAATTTCGGGGGCCGACGCCTCAAACTCCAAAAGCCGCGCGGGGTGCGCCTTCATTTCGGAGCAACCGTACTTTTACCGCCATCTTACCGCCGCGGAGGCCCTGCGCTTTTCCGCCCGACTCGGCAATCGGGGCGCTGCCTTGTCAAGCGCCGACGTCGATCGGGCGCTTGAAACCGTGGACCTTGTCGCGTGCGGAAAACGGAAAATAAAGGAGCTTTCCAAGGGCATGCAGCAACGCCTTGCCATGGCCCAGGCGCTTTTGGCCGACGCCGACATCCTTATTTTCGACGAACCCATGAGCGGCATGGACCCGCCCGGCCGCGCGCTTTTCAGGACCATCATCGCCTCGCTTGGCGCGCGCGGCAAAACGGTTTTTTTCAGCACCCACGTCCTCGACGACGTCGAGCAGCTTTGCGGCAATGTCGTGGTGCTGTCGGGCGGTCGGCTCGAATACCAGGGCCCCATCGGCCCCATCCTTGAAAAAGGTTTTAGCGGCTTCGAACTTACCGTGGGCCGCGTTTCCAGCGAAACCCAAAACGACTTGCGGGCCAGGGGGTATGCGCTTGAACCGACCGACGCCGCGCTTCGGATTTTCGTCGCAACGGAAAAGCAGGCCGCCGAGTGCCAGCGCTACCTTTACGAGCGTGATATTTTCTGCATATCGATCGTCCGGCGCAGCGCCCCCCTGGAAGAGGTTTTGTATAAAAAAAGGGGGGAGACGGCCTCGTGAACGCGCTTTTCGCCGTTATGCTTAATACGATCAAGGAGACCATCCGCAATCATGTGGTATACGTGGTGCTCTTGTTCGTGGTGGCGCTCATCGTGCTGTCGGTTTCCTTCGGAGATTGGTCGGTGTTCGCGCGCATACAGGTCATCGAGGATTTCGGACTTGCGACCATGTCGATTTCCGGGCTTCTGCTCGCCGTTTTCATCGGCGTGGGCTTGCTGGGATCTGAAATGTCAAGTAAGACCTTGTATCATGTTTTGACGCGGCCCGTTACGCGGTATCAATTTATCGTGGGCAAGTACCTTGGCCTTTTGTCGGTGCTGGCGCTTAACTATGTCGTCATGACGCTTTTTTTCGTCGCCACGCTTACGCTTTTGGGCGGGAGGGTCACCACGGCGCTTCTCTCGGCCGTTCTGTGCATCGGCGTCGAAATGGCGGTCATTGTTTCGGCGGCCATATTTTTCTCCTCGTTTACCTCCACGGTGCTTTCCGCGATGTTTTCGGTGGCCTTTTACGTGGCGGGCCATTTAAACGACCTCATATCGGTCCAAATCGCCTCCCAACAATGGGCGATGTTTCCAATAGTGCTGAAAACATTATACTACGCGCTGCCGAACCTTGAACATTTCAACGTGCGCGACGCCGTGGTTTACACTATGGCGCTACCGGACGGCTACGCCCCGCTGGTTTTGGCCTATGGCCTGGCGTATGTCACGCTCTTTCTGGTCCTTTCCTGCGTCGCGTTCAATAAAAAGGACCTTTAACATGAAAAGTCCCCGCGGCTTTATAGCGATTATCGCGGCGCTTGCGGTGCTGCTTGCGTCGATCGCGGTCCTGCAAAACAAGCTTACCTCCCTAAGCTTGTCCGCGCGAGTCCCTAAAAGCATGGCTTATTTGCCTGCAAGCGACAAAATAGGCCCCTTTTTTTTGGGGTTCAAAACGGCGTTCGCTGATTTTTTGTGGATTAAAACGACCCTTTATTTTGGAGGGCATTTACTCAGTGACAAGCAATTCCCGTGGCTCATCGGCATGGTCGACATGGTCACGCGGCTCAATCCCCATTTTTATCCCGCCTACGAATTCGCGGGGCTGATGGTCCCCGACGTCTGCAAAAACCCGCAGGCCGCCGAAATCATTTTGCAGCGCGGAATTTCCTCCGACGTCAATAAAAAATGGAAACTGTATTTTTACTTGGGAATGCTGTATTATAAAAATTTCGGCGACTGCCGAAGGGCCGCGATCGCCATCGCCACCGCGGCGCAGCTCCCCGAGGCGCCTGTGGCCAAACTGCTCGGCGTGGCAACGGCCATGATGTCGAAAACCCAGGGCGAAAAAGATTCCCGGGCGTTTGAATACCTCATGTACAGTACCAGCGAAAACCCCGAGGTGCGGCGCTATTTGCAGGGAAAACTCACACGTCCCTAAAAAAATGGCGGAGGACGAGAGATTCGAACTCCCAAGCCCGTAAGGGCAGCGGTTTTCAAGACCGCCGGATTACCATTATCCTAGTCCTCCGCAAATCATTGCAATTAAATAAGATACACAATTTAATTCATGTGTTATCTCAATTGCCCAAACAATCTTCGTAATTATATATACATCTGTAACTTAAAAATTATCAAACAGTTACGAGAAAGTTTTTTATTTGGCATTGTTGTGGCGCTATTGTGGCGTTATTTTTTCAAATTCAATTAATTTCGTCAATTCCAGCGGTCATTTAGAACGTTACTTTTCTTTATTGGAAAAAAATACATTCTGATAATTATAAGAGCCAATTGAATAAGGATTTAATTGTGATTGATTTTTTTAAATCTGATAAAGTAGCTATAAAAAAGAATCGACCGAGCCAAGCCTCAATTTACTTTTAAATATAGCCTGGCATTTTTAACATCAACCAGGGCGGAATAAACGGTTAAAAAGTCCGCTCCCAACAAGGCATGCACTTTCTCATCGCCACTCTCAAGAAATCCTTTTTGTATGTAACTCATATCCGTGCAATATACCGTCGCTTTTCCAGTATTTGCGTTACCGATTTTTAAATTTTTAACGGAAGTGCTTTTCACCTTTTGTTCGCCGCTACCAGTAAATAATTTTAAATTGGCGTCTCTAAGCGCATAGCCATTTTCCTTCATAAACGTTGAATCAAACAATGTCTTGCTTGAGCCGGTATCTACAATAACCTTAATTTTTATTCCGTTATCCAACTCGATTGTGACAATAAATTGACCCATTCCAGATCGTTCCAATTGAACAACCTGATATCCGATTTTTTCCAACAA
>Ga0182027_10000438_pt1 | contig 72510 bp, 59 predicted proteins | sample 712E1DmetaG_FD_121300 | JGI IMG/M metagenome (GOLD analysis project Ga0182027, IMG submission 121300) | Permafrost microbial communities from Stordalen Mire, Sweden - 712E1D metaG (Illumina Assembly) | ecosystem: Environmental > Terrestrial > Soil > Wetlands > Permafrost | place: Sweden...
GAGCATCTGCTTGAGCAGTTCATGCATTGTTGCCATGGTCTAAAATTACTTCCGGATCGTGCTAAAAAAAACAACTTTGCCCGAAGCGCAGCATTTAGACGCATCATCTCTTGACTTGGAAATCAAACGGATTTATTATTACAGAGTGGACGCGCCCTGCAATTCCGGCTGCGGCCGTAAGGCGTTTGCTCTTAGCAACTATATGTAAATTATACACTCGGTAGACCTCGGTACCATGGTCTTCGCTTTTTGCATGGACCACGGTACCGAGGTCTACCGAGCGTATAATAATCACAGCTACAGCAATCCACCAGCGAAGCAGGTGGGTTATGTGACAATAGAAGGAAAAGGCATGATACACAGGTTTTTCAGGTGGAACGTCGTCGTCGTTATTCTGGTGCTTCTCAATTCCAATTATGCAATGTCGAAACGGGTCAAGGAAGAAGAACCTTCCGGCACATCCCCGGCCTACGAAGTGGGCGACAAGACGCCTACGGTCCCGGAAACGTACCTGGACACATTGAACCGCGGACGCGAAATCTCATTGCCGGACAAGAGCTTCTCACCGATTTTTTCCGAGACGACCGCGGCCTCCGCGCAGTCCGGCGGAGCGGGCGCGACCGAGGTGCCAAACGGATTCCGAGTCCAGGTGATCGCATCGAGCCAGATCGAGAAAGTCCGGTCCGAACAAAAATCCCTCGAATCCAGAGTTTCGTATCCGCTCTATGTCATCGTCACGCCACCGTATTACAAACTCGTTGCAGGCGATTTCGTCAAGAGGGCAGAGGCCGACGCCGCGGTGGCGAAACTCAAAGAGCTCGGCTATCCCGACGCATGGGTCGTACGATCAAAGGTCTGGACAAATCATTAAGCCCGAGGGAATACGAATGGACGGTATGATCAAAACCCAGAAAATGCTCGTTTGCAGAAAAGGGGATTATCTTTTCAAGCAGAACGATCGTTCACGGGATCTGTATATCATCAAGTCGGGCAAGGTCCGTGTTTATAAAGTGGAAGGCGGAATCGATATCGAGTTGGACACCGTGGGGACAGGCGGGATCGTGGGCGAAATCGCAATCATCGACGGCGGGCTGCGCAGCGCGTCGGTCGTGGCGCTTGAAGACACCGAAGCCTTCATGATAACCGAGGAGGACTTCAAAGCCATTTCCAACAAAATCCCCGACTGGTTCCAGAAAATAGCCACAATTCTTGCGCATCGGCTCCGGGAGGCGGACGCCCGAATCGACTGCAACATGGAGACGGATAGGACCGCCCACGTCGCCGCGGCGCTTTCTCTGGTTACCTATTCGACCGAATGCAAGCCTCTTGACAAAGGATTCGAGATTAATGCAAAAGTGCTTGAGAACGAAGTGGTTGATATGCTGAATATTAAATATTCAGATGCGATCGCGGCTTTCGAAAAGCTTGTCAAACAAGATCTTCTGCAGATCGATAAGGGAAAAGCAATTATCAAGTCACGGGAAAAGCTCGACGAAATTGCAAACACCGTGTTGAAAACAGCACCCGACCCGCCGGCAACCTGATCCTTCTTACGGCTCTTTTTTCAGATCCACGGTGATAATGCCTTGCGTCGTCCCGGCGTTTGTCGCCGAGGAAGCGGAACGGCTCTTCTGCTTGAACAACGTGGCCGAAGCGCCTGGTTTGGCCGAATCAAGAGAAACCTGAGAGAAACTTTGGGCAGGCACGACAGAAGCCATGGACTCGGCGACCGGGGCCGCCACATTTTTTCCTTTGGCCGCGGCAAGGGCTGCGTCTGATCTTGCGTGATAGTAAGCGAAGGTGAAATACCCGCCGGCGCCTGCGCCGAAGGCAAAAACAAGGGCGGAAAACACAATGCGCTTGATCCAGACGGTTCCGACAAGACCAACGCTGGTCGGTCTGACGGACAAGCAAAGGTTCATGATTTTCGTGTCGAGTTCGGGGGTCGTTGAGATGCCGAGAAAGTCGGGGGAGAAGAATTCACTTTTGATAGTTGAGTATTCGACAATTTCGTTTGAGCAAAAGGCGCATGTCGAAAGGTGTTCCTTGTATTGAGCCTGTTGCACCGGGTCCAGTTCCCTGGATACATACAACAACCCAGTTTCTTCCCACTTATTGCACTCCATTGACGCCTCTTTTCTTAAGTTCCCTGCGAATGTTTTTCAACGCCAGCCTCATTCTTCCAAGAGCCGTGTTGATCGGACAATTCATCATCTGGGCTATATCCTTGAAAGGCACATCACCCACTTCTCTGAGCAAAAAAACCTCTCGCTGCATCGGTTCAAGCGTCTTGACAGCCTCATTGATCATTTCATTCAGCTGCTGGTTCGACATCATCGAATCCGGCAGGGTCGGGCCCTTGCCCAGCGACTTATCCGTGTCTTCAAGATGCTCGTTTTCGACTTTTACGTGCCGAAAGTAATCTATTGTCCTTTTGTGCGCTATGCCGAAAATCCAGCTCAGAAAGTTCCTGTCCCGGTCGAACTGCTGCGCGTTACGCATCGCTGCCAGAAAGGTATCCTGAAGCAGGTCTTCCGCGATTTCCCTGTCATTGGTCATCCTGACGAGGAATCCGAACACCCGGTTCTTGTACCGCTCGTAGAGCGCGGAAAACCCCCTCGTGTCGCCTTTGATCCAGACATCAAAAAGAACGTGATCGTCTTGTTGGTTCAAATCATTCATAATTACGGCTGTGAAAAAAAGTTTATTGTGTGGTTTTTGTTATCTTTTTGCGAAAAGTCCGAGATCTCTCATCGCTTCGAAATACACCGTTCTCTTGAAATCTACTATTTTGTCAAGCACTATTTCTGCGGAGCTCCACTCAAACCCGTCGAATTCCGCCGGCTGATGCCTGAAATTGATCTCGCCCTCGGGCACCGTCAATTCAGCCAGCACCCACTGTTGAGTCTGGCCGCCGTATCCCCCGTGCCTTCGTTTGATGCCCATAGGAAAGGAATAGGTGTATTTCCTTGGGGCGATCGCGATGATCCTTACAGCGTCGGTGCCAATTTCCTCACGAAGTTCCCGGCGCATTTCGGATTCCAAGTCCTGCCCCTTGTGCAACCCGCCTTGCGGAAACTGCCAACCCTTATCCGGAGCAAACCCTTTCCGGTGGCATAGTAAAAGGCTGTCGGAACCGGGTTTTCGTACTGCGACACAAACATTCTGGCGAAACTTTGCCATATCCGGACTTTACCGTTTTGCGTTCTTGGCCTCTTCCCTGACTTCGGCATTATCCGGAGAAAGTTGTATGGCCTTGTCAAGGTTCTGCAGATAGAGTGAATTATTCTTCTGGCTTTTGGCCAACCGCGCAAGGCCCAGGTACGCCAGACCGTAGTTTGGATCGGAACGAATGGCACGCTCGAAAAAGGTTTTTGCCCACTGAGGCTTGTTCTGCAGCAAATGAACGTCCGCTCGTTCGGACAGGGCTGGAGCGTAATTTGGATTAATGTACGAAATTTCCTTGTATGTCTCGACAGCCTGGTCCAGCTTTTTTTGGCTCCGGAGCGATCGAGCAAGAATCATGAGCGCTTCAATATTTTCCGGATCAGTGGCCTTGATATCTTCAACCGCTTCCTGTGCTTCCTTGTATTTGCCGTCGTCGTATAAGCTTTGCGCATAGGACATCATGATCTTCGGGTCATGTTTGATGGTGAGCAGCTGCTTGAGTTCCTCGAGCGCTTTCTTGGGCTGATCGGTCTTCTTATATAATTCGCAGAGCTGCATCCTGATGTCTGCATCGTCTGCCTTGATTGCCTTTGCCTTCACAAGCACATCGATGGCATCCTTGGGACGGTTGGTCTTGATATAGCCCTGACCAAGCAGCATCATGATTTCCGGGTCTTTTGGCGAAAGGGTGTTGGCCATTTCAAGGTACACCATGGCGTCGGTTATCAGCCCGCCCTTCATCAGAAGGACGCCGAGCCTCTTGTTCGCTTCAAGGTTCTGCGGGTCCATGGTGATGAGCTTTTTGTATGCGTCAAGCTCCCCGCGCTCGTTGCCTAACTTGTTGTAGACCTGGGCCATTTCGATCCACATGGCCGGGATCGTGTCCGCGATGGTCGAGGCCCTTTTCAACAATGACGCGGATTTGGCCAGCATGGTCTTGTCTTTTGCGTATAAGATTCCGAGCCGGAGCATATTGCGGTAATCGCTGGGAAAACTCTGGACGTTTTCCTCGTATATCTTCCGCGCTTTGAGCGGGTTTACCTTTTCCTGGAGGAACGCGGCCTTGTACGCGACTTCCGGGTCTTTTGCGCCGGGCATTGCAGAATAGGCCGCATAAATGTCCACCGCAGGCTGAAGGTTATTGTCTTTTTCATACGACTCCGCGAGGGTCTTGAGGATTTTCTTAATCCCCGGCACCATTGGCTTACGAGCTCTCAGGCCCTCATAGATTTCCTGTGTCTTCTTATTGTTTCCGGCAAAAAAGTAGCTTTCACCGGCAGCCGTGAGATAGTCGACGTCATTGGCGCCCCGCTCGCGAACGAGGTCGAAGTACTTGATAGCATCGGAATATTGCTTTTTCTGGTACAATGCCATTCCAACGCCTTTTGCCACGTCCTGATCAGTCGGCACTTTTTCAAGATATTTTTTGTACACGACTATCGCCTGGTCGTTGCGTCCGTCTTTCAGGTACAGGTCGCCAAGCTCCTTGAGCTCCTTTTCGGCTTTCGGGTTCATCATGATGACTTGTTCATACGAAATGATGGCACTGTTTCGGTCTCCTGTTTTTGCCTGGCATTCCGCGAGCGCGGACAGTACATCGACGTTCTGGGGATCGGCCTGAATCGCCTTCTGGTACATTTCCAGCGCCTTGCCGAACTGCGCCTTTTGCTGGTAAATCATGCCGAGCGTTGTATAGGCGCCGACATCCGCTTCGCCCGATTTGATCGCACCGCTCAGGACCTTGATCACCTCATCCTGCTGTCCCTTGGCAATGACCAGCTCTGCGTATCGTTTATAAAATCCCTTGATGGTCGGATCGAGCTTGAGCGCCGCTCGATAGGCCGAAAGCGAGCCGTCCTGATCCTTCAGTTCGTACAACATGTCGCCGAGATTTCGTTGTGCCACCGCATCGGACGGATTGATCGACAGGTATCTTCTCAGATAGACAGACGCAGCGCCTTTGTCTCCGCTTTTGCTGCTCAGGTCGTACAGCGTCTTGAACACATCGGCATTCTGCGGCGTCAGGACCGAAAGGTCCTTGTACATGTCATAGGCCTGCTTGACCTGATTCTGGGCAAGTGCGTACTGCGCAAGACGAAGGCGGGACTCAACGTTGTTTTTGTCCATGTCCACGATCTTCTTGTCGGCATTGGACAGTTTCGCCTGCTCGCCCAGCTCCGCATAACACGCTGCCAGCTGCTTCCAGTAATCAAGTTCCATAGGCTTCTTATTGACAAGGTACTCGAGTTGTTCTTTTGCGCCCGCCCAGTTCCTGTCCTTCATGTACGCCTTGCCGAGAACGATGCGCGAATCCATGAGCGTTGGGTCGAGCCTGACCGCGGATTCGGCTGCATCGCGCGCCTTGTCCCACTGGTCAAGCGACGACGCGGCCAGCGCGATGCCTTCTGCAGCAGGTGCCTTGTGGTCGAGGAGGTAACTTTTTTCGAAATACTTGAGCGCTTCTGAATTCTTTTTCGCTTTCAGGTTATACTGGCCGAGCGTTAGATAAATCGACGGATCGTTCGGGTTCAGTGATATCATCTTCTCGTATGTCGATTTCGCTTTGTCGCTCATGCCGTTCTTTTCGTACAGGTCGGCAAGGCGGGCGGTTGCTTCCACATTATTGGGCTTCGCCGCAAGAGCTTTTTCAAGGCACGAAATCGCCTTTGTCCCGTATCCGGCGCCGTCATAGGCGTCGGCAAGCAGGAAATTAATGTTGTCAACGAATCTTCCCTGCGGGTCAGCGTTGGCGATGAACTGAAACTGAGCGAGCGCGGCGTCGTAATTCTTCCGCGTCATGTTGGCATTGCCGATTTTCAATCTCGAGGTCAGCGCTTCCGGAGCCGTGGATCCGCCGAATTTGTCGATGGCAAGCGAGTATGCCTTGACCGCGTTATCGATGTTATTGGTTTTTTCGTTCGCCACGGCGCGCATGTACTGGTCCATGGCGGTCATTTCGTAACGGGATCCGATCTTTTCGAATTCGCTCGCGGCTGCGAGAAATTTTTCCCGTTTGTAATATGAACGGGAGAGGTCGAGCTCGGCGTCGACCATGCCCGGGTTCTTCGTCACGGCCTCCTTGAGGTAATTGATCGCATCGTCGACCTTGTTCACCTCGAGGTAGGCCTTGCCCAGACGGTAGGCAAGGTCTGCGTCGGGCTGTGTCGCGTAGGACTTCTGTAGAAGGGGGAAGGCCTTGTCATACTGCTTGTCCGCATAATAGATGTTGCCCAATTCTCTGTTGGCAATTGCGTTTGAGGAGTCGGTTTCGATGACTTTTTCCAGAGCCTTTTTAGCATCCGCCGGTCGTTTCAGTTTGATGCATGCCGATGCGTATTCCCAGCTCGCCTCGGCCGTGAAATTGACGTCAAGGGCTTTTTGCGCCATGGAAATCGCGTTGTCCGGCTGGTCGAGCTTATTGTAAATGCGGGCAGCGCCGACAAGTGATTCGTAATCCTTGGGATTGAGGCGCCACGAGACGAGGTAACATGCAAGGGCCTTTTCGACGAGACCGAGCTGTTCGTTCGCCTTACCGAGCTTCACCCAGACGTCGGCCGTGCGTGACGGAGCCGGTATCTTGTCGTCGGCATAGTCCAGTGCGGCCTTGTAATTCTTATCTCTTATCAATTTGTCGAATGAGTCGTCCGAAAATGCCTTAGTAACCGAAAAGGCCAGGATGACCATCCCTGTTCCGCACGCTGCAAGCCAAAGCCGGTTAAACATACCGTAAGCTCCTTTCGTCAAAACCCGATGGGGTATGTATTTTGGAAATATGTTTTTTCATGGTAAGTTGAGTCAGGCCCAAGAACAAAGGGAAAAATTATCACTAAATATATATAACAGAAACCCTTGCTGCGAAATGAATTAAAGGTTCCCTGAAGAAAATGACGTCATCTGTTCGGCGAGTAACCGCCAGTCGAACAACGGGCCCGGATCGCGTTTGACATCGCTCCTGAGTCCTCGCCGCACCGCCTCGGTTCCGGCGATATCCTGATGACCGACAAGCGCGCACTTCTTTTCGTTGCGATGCTCTATACTTTTTATCAATGAAGCGCACGAAACATACTGATCTGCGGTGAAACCTGAATCATGGGTCGCCACCAGCTCGATCCCTAGGGAAAAGTCATTCACGCCGGTCCTGCCGTCCGGGCCGGGCATGACGCTTCCGCCGCAATGCCAGGCGCGCTTGTCGTCCGGGACAAGCCGGAATATCCGGCCATCGCGAAGAATGAGATAGTGGCTGCTTACCGCCAGGTCGCAGAAGATTTTGAGGATTGACGCCAGTTCAAAGGGGTTGCCGGGGTCTCTGTCCAACGCGCTGATGTAATGGATGACCACGGCGTCGATCTCCGGAGACGGTCGGCTGTCCCAAAGGTGTTCGCGGTTTCCTGCGTGGACCGCCGCGGCCACGGTGGTACCGTCAATCGCTGAAGAATTGTTTATGTCAAGAAGGCAATCGGTAACGAGCGGCGTTTCCATAGGACGCGATGTCAGAATGCGGCTTGCAGAAGCGGAATGATCCTATCGATATGGCCGGCAAGGGCCTCAAATGACTTCCGGTAATCCCTGATGGTTCCTCCCACAGGGTCTTTGATGATGTGCTTTCGTGAGTGTGTGTGTTTCGGGTAGGCGCCGAGCAGAAAAATTTGGTCGGAAAGTTGCGGAAAAAATGTTTTGAGAAATTCTTTTTGAAACGGCTCCATGACAAGGATCAGGTCCGTAATGTTCAGTTCGTCGGTAATGATGGACCGTGACCTGATTTTGGAGATATCGATTCCGTTTTCAGCACAGACCAGGACCGCCAGTTCCGTCGGCGGTTGGGCGTCCATACCGTGTACGCCCATGGACGTGACGATAATATCATGCCTGCCTGAGGCTTCCCATCGTGCTTTCATGATGCCCTGCGCCATGGGGCTCCTGCATCTGTTGGCAGTACATACAAAAACGACGCGGATCACGAAAGCCTGCTTAGATGAGAATGGTGATATTGCTCCAAGCGAACTGTAAAATATAGTATTTTGGAAGCAATGCAGGACAATTCCATTTCACGCAGAGAGGAACTGTATGTCTTTGACAACTGAAGAAAAGGGGCTGATCGAGGAGGCCCTTCAGGTGTATATCCAGCTTGTGGCGCGTCAACTTCCGAAACAACAGGTAGCCCAGATTGCTCAGGTCGCGCAAGGGATCGTGGGCAAGCTTGACACCGTTGGAGCCAGTGGCGGTGCCGGGTCAAAGGGCAACAAGCCAGCGGGCATCAGCGATGAATGGTTCAAGAAAGTGTGCCAGAAATGCGACAAGCTTTCTCCCTCCGGATGTACTGACAAGGTAACGGTAAAGTTTCCGGGCAAATGCGACCCGATTTTGAAATACGAGAATGAGAAGCGGGGAGTGAAAACGCCGGACAAGGAATTCTAGATAAACGGGTTACAGAACCGACACAAGAGTGTAATTCTTTTTCCCTTTCTGGATGATCACGTGCTTTCCATTAAGTAAATGGTCTGCTGTTACGATAAGATCAGAATTTGCAACCTTGACTTTATTGATGAAAATGCCGCCGTTCTGGATCAGACGCTTCGCTTCTCCCTTGGATGAAACAACATTGCACTTGGCGGTGAGCAGTTCGAGGATGTTTATGCCCGCCTGAAGTTCGGTCTTTCCGATGGAGGCCTGGGGCACGCCTTCGAACATGGCCAGAAGGTCCTTTTCCGACACCTTCTTGAGCGCCTCGGCAGTACCGTCGCCGAAAAGGACATTTGATGCCTCCACCGCCGCTTCCCAGTCTTGTTTGCTGTGCACCCGGATGGTGATGTCCTTTGCCAGAGCCTTTTGCAATGGTCGAAGGTGCGGGGCTGCGTCGTGCTCGCCGATGATCGCGCCGATTTCTTCCTGGGACATGAGCGTAAAAAACTTGATGAAACGCCGCGCATCTTCGTCCGTGCTGTTGAGCCAGAATTGATAGAACCGGTACGGCGATGTCATGGACGGATCGAGCCATACCTTTTCCCCGGCTGCCGATTTTCCGAATTTTGTTCCGTCAGCCTTGGTCAGAAGCGGACATGTAAGAGCGAATGCCTCGCCGCCCGCTTTGCGCCTGACAAGCTCGCAGCCGGCGGTAATATTGCCCCACTGGTCTGACCCGCCCATTTGCATGACGCAGTTCTTGTTTGTGTAAAGCCAAAAGAAATCGTATGCCTGCAGGAGCTGGTAGGAAAATTCGGTAAATGAAATGCCGCTGACAAGCCTCGACTGCACCGAGTCCTTGGCCAGCATATAGTTCACAGTCAGGTGCTTTCCGGTGTCGCGCAGGAAATCCAGAAACCCGACGTTCTTGAACCAGTCGAAATTATTCACGATTTCGGCGCCGTTCTCTCCCGAAAAATCCATGAATTTCGTCAGCTGCTTCTTGAAACACTCGAGATTATGTTGTATTTCGTCAATAGACAAAAGCGTTCGCTCCTCGGACTTTCCGGACGGATCGCCGATCATGCCGGTTGCGCCGCCGACCAGGGCCAGCGGTTTGTGACCGGCGCGCTGGAAATGCATGAGCAGCATAATGGGCACCAGGTTGCCGAGTTGCAGGGACGAAGCGGTGGGATCGAAACCGACGTAGCCGGTCGCGCCCGGTGTCGAGAGTTTTTCCGCAGTACCAGGCATCATGTCGTGAATCATTCCGCGCCACGTCAGTTCTTCGATAAAATTCATTGGCCAGGTTTTCCTTTGGGCGTATGGGATTACCAAGAGGTCGACATCCGTGCCCTTCGATACGATTGCCATGCAACTCAGGGTGCGGAATCGCCGGTTGTTGAGTGTCCCTTGGACGTATCGAAACGTCGGCGATCTTCAAATATACTAAACGGTATGAAACGAGTTCTTGCCAAGTCCGGCAATCACTGGTAATGACGTGCAGTCCCACCGGAATTGGAAAAAGAATTACCTCTCTTGAGTTGTCCTTTCTGCATGGTGGCTTATATTTTATCACGGAAATAAGATAACATAGGAATGAAGGATTTTCATGAAACGGATTTCTGAAAAGATAGAATCATATTGGGAGAATGCTCCCCTAGCTTGCGTTATGGCTATTGCAGTCCTGTTCAGGCTCATTGCCGTGATATTTGCAAAAGGGTACGGCATGCATGACGATCATTTCTGCGTCATTGACATTGCGCAGCGATGGGTGGATGGTTCGCGCGACTGGTTGGGGAGCGGCGTGCACTGGCGCAGCCTCGTGTATCCGGGATTGCACTTTCTGCTCTTTGAATTGCTCCAGAAATTGGGAATGACAGACCCGCAGGGGAAAATGTATGTCGTCCGGTTTCTTCACGCAGCGTTCTCGCTGGTAACCGTTTTTTACGGTTACAAAATCATGCGCCTGGTTTCGGACGAAAAAACGGCCCGGCTGACAGGGCTTCTGTTGGCAATCCTGTGGCCCATGCCGTTCATGTCCGTACGAAATCTGCAGGAATTCGTGTGCATTCCTCCTATGATGATGGCAATGTATCACCTGTATCTCAAGGATTCGCGCAAATACGCCTGGCACACCGTTCTGGCCGGTGCATTGTTCGGCATTGCGTTTACGGTCAGGTTCCAGACCCTTTCGATTGCCGGAACTGTCGGCCTCGTACTGATTCTTACAAAGCAAATACGTCCGGCACTGCTCTTTGGTGCCGCATTCTTGCTGTCCGCGTTCTGTTTTCTCGGCGTCACGGACTGGGTCGGTCGCGGAATACCGTTCAAATCGTTCTATGACTATGTCGTTTACAATAGCGGCGCGGGCGAGGCATACACGACTGGTCCGTTTTATATGTACATCGGGCTGATCATCGGCGTTCTCATTCCGCCCATGAGTCTCCTGTTGCTGTTCGGATTTCTAAGAACCTGGAAGAAACATGCGCTGATTTTCTGGCCAACGGTTGCGTTTTTTGTTCTTCACTCCCTTTTCCCGAATAAGCAGGAACGATTTATCCTGCCGATCCTTCCTTTTGTCGTGATGCTTTCGGTTCAGGGGTGGCAGCAGGTGGCGGTACGGTCTGAATTCTGGACTGGGCATAGGAAATTGCTTCGAGGGTTCTGGATTTCATTCTGGATATGCAATACGCTCCTGCTCCTTGTCACGACCACAACATATTCGAAAAAGAACCGTGTCGAAGTTCTCACGTATTTATCGAGACAGCCTGATGTCAAAGGGATCATCGTGGAAACCACTGACCAGGGTGCGCCAATGATGCCGCTGTTTTATCTTAACAGGAACGTTCCGCTGTATGCCATGCCGGTAGAAAAGCCGCTGGACAGCCTGAAAATGGAAATCGGTTCCAATGCGATTCCCAACCGTGTTATTTTCCTCAAGGCCGAAGGGCTTGATTCCCGGGTGAAACGGATAGAAGAGATTACCGGTCGGTTGGTCTACGAGAAAACAATCGTCCCCAGCCTCGCCGACCACATCCTGTATCTTCTTAACCCCAAGCACAACGTGAACCAGACGAGCTTCATTTACCGGACGGGAGAATAATCAGAGGAGATTGACGGCCACATTTCTTTGAAAAAGGCTGCAACGACAATTTGTTTGCATAGGAGACCGGCAATTACAGTTTCTTCTGCACGGCATCAATCACCGTCTGCATCGATTTGATTCTGGCAAAAAGCTTGCAATTCGCCTCGACAATGGTCCAGGGCGCCTCTTTGGTGCTCGTGCGGAAGATCATCTCGTCAACCGCTTTTTTGTAAAGATCCCACTTGTCCCTGTTTCGCCAGTCTTCATCCGTAATTTTCCATTTCTTATACGACGTCGACTGACGCTGCTTGAATCGCCGGAGTTGTTCGTCCGGATCGATGTGGAGCCAGAACTTGATGATGACCATGCCGTTGTCTGCGAGCTGGCCTTCGAATTCCCTGATTTCGCCGTAAGAACGCTTCCACTCTGCCTCGGAACAGAAGCCCTCGATGCGCTCGACCATGACACGTCCGTACCACGACCGGTCAAAAACGGTTATGTGGCCGGCTTTTGGAATTTTTTGCCAGAAACGCCACAGGTAGTGGTGCGCCTTTTCGACGTCATTGGGCGCGGCGACTGGTACGACCTCGTAGCCGCGCGGGTCAAGTCCCTGGACGAGGCGCCGGATGTTGCCGCCTTTGCCGGCCGCATCCCAGCCTTCATACACAATGAGAACCGGAATTCGTTTGACATAGATTTGGTGTTCGATTTCATGCAGACGCGCCTGGCATTTCTTCAGGGAATCTTCGTAGTCAGTCCTTTCCATTGAAACGGACAGATCAATGGCGTCCAGGATGGACGGGACCGTGCCCGTCAAGCGGGAAACACGGGCGCGGAGGGGGCGATTACCTCTGCTGGCAATCTCGTCCGACAGGACCTTGACGATAGTCGTTAGTATCTTTACCGAAGCGAATCTGTTGTCGTTGGCCTCAACGACGGTCCAGGGCGCGTTCGCGGTTGACGTTTTTTTCAGCATGTCTTCGATGACGCCGACGTACTTGGCATAATGACGGTGCTGCTTCAGGTCGTTCTTGCTGACTTTCCAGGATGTCGCCGGCGTTGCCAAGAGCGCCTTGAATCGTTTCTTCTGTTCTTTCTTGCTGATGTGAAGGAAGAACTTTACAATAACCGTGCCTTCGTCGCACAGGTCCTTCTCAAATGAGGTTATCTCGCCAAAGGCGCGCTGATATTCCTTCTTTGTAACCAGTTTTCCGACCCTGTCGTTGAGAACGCGCCGGTACCAGCTTCTGTCGAATATCGAGATTCGGCCTGCCGCAGGGAGCTTGAGCCAGAAGCGCCACAAAAACGGCCGCATGATCTCTTCTTCGTTCGGGGCCTTGGTCAGATTCACGTTAAAGCCGCGCGGGTCGAGCGTCAGCATGAGATTGTTGATCTGGGTTCCCTTGCCGGCTGCTCCCCATCCCTCGAAAACGATGACGATGGGAATGCCTTTTTCCCGGGCTTTTCTCTGCAGCTCGCCTGCCTTGAGTTCGAGCCGGGGCATAACGGCTTTGAATTCCTTTTTGTCTATTTTCTTCGATAGGTCAATGTCGCGAAGAGAGATCATAGGTACCTCTGAAATAACGTTGAGTTCCGTGCATATAGTTATAGCATTTGGGCTCAAGAAAGCCAAGTCCATTTTAGAAATGCCGCTTCCACATCCATATCCATAATATATTTTTAGACGCTGTCATTCATGTTGCGGGAGTGGTGGAACTGGCAGACGCGCTAGGTTCAGGGCCTAGTGAGTGCAAACTCGTGTGGGTTCGACTCCCACCTCCCGCATTTTTTCCCATCCAAACCAGGGTTCACCTGATCTTAAACCTGATTATCCTGATCAAAATTTGGCATAAATAATTCCTCAATTATTCCAATGATTGTAACTGATGCAGCATAACGATGTCCGGATTGAAGTTCTTCCGCAGTCTGTCGTAGAAAAAATCGCAGCAGGCGAAGTCATTGATCGTCCCGCATCCGTTCTCAAAGAGCTCATCGAAAACTCCATCGATGCGGAAGCGACGAAAATCGATATTGTCATCGAGGACAGCGGATTTTCCCTTCTTCAGGTCAGTGACAACGGCATTGGAATGTCCCGGGAAAACCTTTCCAAAAGCCTTCTCGCGCACGCAACCAGCAAGATCCGATCAATGGAGGATCTGTTCGCGGTTTCGACTATGGGGTTTCGGGGCGAAGCGCTCGCAAGCGTTGCCGCGGTAAGCAGGTTGACAATTGCAAGCAGCACATTGCATGACGGCCTCGGTCAGGTTGTCACCTGTCAGGGCGGCGCTCCGAAACCGCCTCAGCCGGTTTCGCATGTGCGGGGCACGAGTGTTGCCTGCCGGGATCTGTTCTTCAATGTTCCGGCGCGGAAAAAATTCATGAAGTCGCGAAAATCGGAGCGTATTGCGCTGCTCAGGCTTGTCGAGCAACTTGCGATTCCCTTTCCGGCAATCCATTTCACCGCGGTTTTCGAGGGAAAAAAGGTGTTCGAGGTTCCTGCTGCGGACACGCTTGTGGCCCGGATTTCCCAGGTAGCGGGCAGTAACTTTGCCGCCACCCTGACGCGGGCGCAGGGAAGCACGCCCGGGATGGAGGCAACGCTCTTTTTTCCGCTTTCGGATGACGGCGGGTTGCGGCCCCGGTACCAATACCTTTATGTCAATCTTCGCCGGGTCGACAGCGAATCGGTCATGTATGCCGTTCGCGAGGCGTTCGCGAAGCTTGTCCGAAGGGACTACAGACCGTCGTATTTCTGCTTCATCGACGTCGACCCGGACCAGATCGACGTCAACGTGCATCCGACAAAGCAGAAAATAAAATTCGAGAAGGAAAGGGAGCTTTTCGGGTTCATCCATGGTATCGTCAGCAGGGCTCTCGGAGCCGCACTGCAGACTTCATCCGCCCATTCGCCCTCGATGCCGCCAATATCCAACACTGCGCATTCCATCGAAGCGGACTTGTTCGAACGCACGACAAAACCCTATGAAGAAATCAGGGCAACCGGACCGGGTTCCCTTGTCGAAGAAGAGAACAGCGTCGGTCTTTCTGATCACACCGTACTGCCGTTCCCGACCAATGTAGGCGATCCGGAGAAAGACCTTGATTCACCGCCTGACGACAGGATACAATTAGCTCATGATCACGCGGAACAATGGAGTCTGATTTCGTGCTACCAGGTCCATGAGACGTATATTCTGGCGCCGATAAAAAACGGCATACTTCTCATCGACCAGCACGCGGCTCACGAGCGAATCCTTTTTGAACAGGCCCTTACCGACCTTGAAGTGGGGAAGGCGACATCGCAGCAACTCTTGTTTCCTGTTATCTTGCAGCTTTCCGCCACGGAAAAGGCGGTAGTCGAGTCAGCGGGGGCGTTTTTTCAGTCGTTCGGATTTGACATGCAGGATTTCGGCGGGACCACGATTTCGGTTTCCGCGATCCCTGCATTTATGAAGAATTCCGATGCGGAACGTTCCGCACGGGACATGATTCATTATTTGCTCGAGGAAAAGAGTGTCGGTGCATTCCCTGATCCGAGGAAGCGTTTTGCCGCGGCTTTTGCCTGCGGCGCCGCGATCAAGGCGGGCCAGAAACTCTCCCAAGAAGAGATGAACGGACTGCTCAACAGCCTTTTTTCCACCCATACACCCTACACGTGTCCGCATGGGAGGCCGACGGTTGTGAGAATATCACTCGATGAGTTGTCAAGACGGTTTTTACGGTAAGGGAAGATCCCCGGGAGGTTTGCATGAAGATCGACCAAAGCGAGGATGGCGTTGTCATCCGGCTGCCGGCGCAGTTCTACCAGGCCGCGTCACAAACGTTTCTCGCCTCGATACGGCGGGAAATCGAGAACGGGCCCGACAGGGTAATCATCGATTTCAAGGATACGACGGTGATCGACAGCAGCGCGATCGGCTCGCTCGTATCGATCACCAAGGAAAGCAAGACCCGCGGTGTGATTCTCTTGCTTCGCAACCTTCACGGTGACGTGCTTGACCTGTTTATCGATACCGGGTTGGACAAGATCTTCGATGTCGAGTCCGACGGCAGCATACGGCATGCGGAGGTTGACATTTTCGAAAAGGGAATCGATATTCGCCTGTCAATGACCACCGAGGTGGTCAAGGATGTCTGCGTTTTCCACATGAACGGCGTCATGAATCATCCGCAGGGATCGCGCTATTTCAAGCAGCAGTTTCTTCTGGCAATGGTGGAGCACAAGAAGATCCTGCTCGACTTGGAAGAATTGACTTTCTTCGACAGCCTGAGCGTAAGCGTCGTGCTGAACATGAATAAACTGATCAAGGAAACGGGCGGCATCGTGCGGATATGCGGGGCAAATTACATCGTCGCCGACCTGTTCAATACGCTCAACATCAGCCAGGTCATTCCGATTTACAACGTCGTCACCGACGCACTTGACGACTGGACATAGCAAGGGTTGCGATAATGGCGAATGCGGTTCTCTTGAAATCCCTGGGTTGCCGGACGAACCAGGAGGAAATGATGTCGCTTTCCTCGCGGCTGGTCCGGTCCGGGCACAGCGTCGTCGAAACTATCGACCAAGCTGACGTCGTTATTGTCAACACTTGTTTTGTGACGGCGCACACCGAGGCAAAGGCCCGACGCATGATCGCCGCCATATCCCGCCTTCGTCCTGGCATCAAGATCTGCGTGACAGGGTGCCTTGCCCAACATTCCCCTCTTGACATTAGAAAGAGACTGCCCGTCACCTGGGTCGTTGGAAACAATTTTAAACAGGACATTCCCGATATCCTGGCCGATGCCGGCGGCGGCGTCTACCACGATGACATTGGGGGGAAAAAACAGGGACGCCTCGTTGTTTCCAATCCGACGTCGACTCCTTTTGATTCAAAAAGGACTCGGTTTTTCCTGAAGATCCAGGAAGGGTGCGACTTTTCCTGCGCCTATTGCGTGGTTCCGCTTGTCAGGGGGCCGTCCCGAAGCGCCGGCATAGACGATATCGAAACTGCCTGTTCAAAGGCAATCTCTCTTGGATACAAGGAAATCGTAATTACCGGCACTCATATCGGCCAATTCGGGAGAGCAGGAGCTACCGGGCTTTTCGACCTCGTGCGGCGTTGTGCCGGACTGGATGGTGATTTCCGGATCAGGCTCAGTTCGCTTGACCCTCGCGAATTGTCAGATCGATTTCTAGACATGATCGGCGAGAACCCGAAAGTCTGCCGCCACTGCCATGTCAGCCTCCAGAGCCTGAGCGAGCTGGTATTGTCGGCGATGAACCGTCCCATCGGAAATGTTGAAGCTTTTGTCAAGCGGCTTGCCGAATTTCACCGCCGCTTTCCCGGCGTCGGCCTCGGTTGCGATATCATCGTGGGTTTTCCCGGCGAAACCGCAGCCATGTTCGAAGAAACCGCGGGGCGTATTTCATCCATCGGTTTCAGCTACGGGCATGTGTTCCGTTTTTCCAGGCGTCCCGGCACGGAGGCTGCAGTCATGAACGGACAAATTGACGAAAAGGAGAAGAACAGGCGGAGTCAGGTCCTGAGGTTGTCGCTTGACGCGTGCCATGCCGAATTCGTGTCCACGGCCAAAAGAACGGTGCACAGGGTCCTAATTGAGGAGGAGAATCCTGCGGGCGGGCTCGCATCAAATTACCTTCGCCTGGACCTTCCAGGATACTGCGCTCCCAAGAACACCTGGGTTGACGCAGTCATCACCGGGACGGATCCTGAAAACGGCCATTGCATCGCAGTCCCGGCAGGGGCTTGAACGCGCATGGACGTCACACCGAAGCCGGACGGACGGTATCAGCGCATCATCGAAAATATCAAACAGCTTCCGGCCCTGCCGCTGATCGTCACCAGGCTCATCAAGGTCGTCAATTCGCCTGATACGTCCGCTGAGGACGCTGCCGACCTCATCGAAAAGGATCCGGCGCTCACGACCAAGGTTCTCAGACTCGCCAACAGCGCGTTTTACGGCATGCCGCGCAGCATTTCTTCAGTGTCAAGCGCTGTGGTTATCCTTGGATTCAATACGCTCAAGTCACTCGTTTTGAGCGCCTCCGTGATTACCATGTTTCCCAGCACCGGGGCTAAAATTGCATTCGACCGGCTGCGGTTCTGGAAGCATTCCATCGTCAGCGCAATGGTTGCCCGGACGATCGCTCAGCACATCATGGGCGTCACGATTATGGACCCGCAAAGTGCGTTCTGCGCCGGAATCATGCATGACATCGGCAAGCTCATTTTCGAATTGTTCACACCAAAGGAATATGCTGTCGTCTGCGCCCAATCGCAGAAGGACGGCATGCCACTGGTCGAAGCCGAAGCAGCCGGAATGGGCATTACCCATGCGCAGATCGGCCATATTCTTGCGGACAAGTGGGCGCTGCCGCTCGAACTCGAGGCCGCTATCGTGCACCATCACGATCCGCAAGCTGCCAAAACCATCAGAGAACTCGTGACCACAATCCATCTTGCCGACGGTATCGCCCACCGGCTGAACTGCGGCCTATGGGACGAGGAGGCTTTGCCTGCGGAGTGGAACAACGCCCGCGGCATGCTGTCTATTGACGATCAGGAATACCAGCGCATCACGGCGACGCTGAAGAGCGAAATCGAAAAGTATAAAGAATTTTTTTCTATCATTTCCTCCTAGTACCGGAATGGAAACCGCCATGGCGGATGCGGAATCATTGTTAAAGGCAATTTTCGACCTTCCGGTCCTGTCCCCGGTCGTTGCAAGGATCGCGGCTGTGGTTTCGAATCCCGAATCGCCGGTTGCCGCAGTCGTCGACGCTCTCAAGCTGGACCCGGTGGTCAACGGTAAAGTTCTCAAACTCGCCAATTCGGCATATGTCGGCATTCCGCGTACCATTTCGTCTGTGAAGAATGCCGTCGTACTTCTTGGACAAAAGCGGATTTATTCGCTCGTCCTGGCGACCACCGTACTCTCCGCGCTGCGGGCCGGTCGTGACCTGCCGTTTTCCCTGTACAGGTTCTGGAAACACTCCATTACGGTCGCGATGATTGCGGAATCGATAGCCAAGCACCTCAAACGGTATGGTCCGATCGATACCGAGGATGTCTTTTCGGCCGGCATGCTGCATGATATCGGGAAACTGGTACTTGGAATCTGGGACGCAAAAGCTCTCCAGTCCTGTGTACAGGAAAGCATAGCCGCTAACGTTCCTTTCTATTCTGTCGAGCATGAATCCACCTCGCATACCCGGGTCGGAGGAGCATTGTGCGATCGCTGGAATTTTCCGCATGCCCTCAAGAGCGCCGTCCTTCTGCATCATGCTCCGGACCAGGCCAGTGAATTCCGGCGGCTTGTTTCGATCGTCCACATTTCGGACGTCATGGCGCATATCATCGGCTTCTCCACCTTCGAACGCGAGCAGCTCCCGCAGCCCTCGGCCATTGCAGCCTCTGAAGTTCAACTGCCCCCTGAGCGGTTGAGGGTTATTGCGGACGATGCCTTGAAAAATGAGAAGAAAATCGAGTCATTCATCAATTTTCTGATCTAACCCAGTGATGAAAATTATTTTGTTTTGGCCGTCGTGATCTATTTTTACGCGATACATTCATTAGACAACAAGAAAAAAAGCCAGGTATGAATTTTCTCGTACGCCTCAAGGACGGATTGAAAAAGACGCGCGATCAGATAACCTCGATCGTGGGCACCAAGGAGGTCTTTGATGAGTCCTTCTTCGATACCCTCGAAGACGCGCTTATCCAAGCCGACTTGGGCTACGAATGCTCTCAAGATTTAATCGAGCGTTTGAAAATAGAGATTAAGGAAAAGAACATTCTGGCTCCCGAAGCAGCCTTCGGTACGCTCAAGGCCCTGCTTGCCGGCGACCTCACCGTTTCAAAGCTTTCCGATGAGTTTCCACCCAAACCCTGGATCATACTCGTCGTGGGCGTCAACGGTGTGGGCAAGACGACAACGATCGGAAAGATGGCCCACGAACTCTCGGCAGCCGGGAAAAAAGTAATGCTCGGTGCAGCGGACACGTTCAGAGCCGGCGCTATCGAGCAGCTCCAGATCTGGGCGCAGCGTACTCATTCCGATTTCATATCCCAGCATGCAGGGGCAGATCCGGCCTCGGTCGCATTCGATGCCATGGAAGCGGCAAAGGCGCGCGGTACCGATGTGCTGATTCTCGATACTGCCGGACGTCTTCACAACAAGACGAACCTGATGAACGAACTCGAAAAAATCGTCCGGGTCATAAAGCGAAATTCACCGCAGGCGCCCAACGAGATTTTGCTGGTGGTGGATGCAACGACAGGGCAAAATGCCTTGAACCAGGCGAAAGTTTTCAACGAAATCATCGGGGTCACCGGATTCGTCATTACGAAACTTGACGGAACGGCAAAAGGTGGAATCGCCGCGGCGATGACCAGAAAGTTCGGAATTCCCATTCGTAAAATAGGGGTTGGAGAAGGAATGGACGACCTCCAGGATTTCGACCCCATGGCCTACGCCGAGGCGATGTTCGGCGACAGCCGTCTCGACGCGACCCGGACCGGACCCGCCTGATACTTTTGCGGGCCGCCAACACTATGGAGCACCTATGGCCTTTGACGAAGGCAACTACGAGACAATGAAGATCCTCAAATGCAGGAAGTGCGGCAACATATTCGCCGCAAGTCTCACCGGCAGCCAGGAATGTCCTGAGTGCGAATCGAGTAATGTATTACGATACCGTCCGGATGGAAAAGAGGATTCTGACGACGGCCCGTTGTCCGACAAAGCCTGACACAACGTCCTTTGGTCTTATAGAAGAAGGGCATCATGGAAAATCCCATTTGGTCGCAGATCAGACTGCCTAAGAAAAACAGCAACATTCTCGATGTGCTCGAGGTAATTCCCGCTTTTGACGGGCTTTCCCGAAATGAATTGAAACTCGTTGGGCGGCTTCTCCATGAACGGCGGTATAAGAAAGGTGAAATCGTATTCAACGAAGGTGAGCCTGGCGCCGGTATGTATATCGTCATAGCGGGCGAAGTGGCGATCACCCGAAAAATGGGCGGAACGGCTGAGGTGTCGCTCGCAGTCATCAAGGAGCGCAGCTTTTTCGGCGAGCTGGCGCTGCTTGACGAAATACCGCGGAGCGCATCTGCACTCGCAACAGTCGACACCGTCCTTTTCGGGTTCTCGAAGCCCTCGCTCGAAAGTCTGTGCAGCAGGAACCCCAGACTGGGAATCAAAATTCTTTCCAACCTTTCCCGGCTGCTGTGCAGGCGCCTTGTAAATAGCAATGAGGCAATGGAAAAGCTTCAAGACAGCCTTCCCGGGCATGAACGGGACAACAGACCTCCGGCGGAAAGCATAGGCGCCAATGTTTAAGCCGAAACCCGCCTCCTACTATCTCATTCAATTCGCGTTTTACGGCCTTCTACTGGCTGTTGTCGCAGGGGTTCTATTTTCGTTCTCGTATGTTTTTGTCGCCATGTTCGCCTCGGTCGTCCTCGCATTGTTGCTTGAGCCGCTTGTCAATTATTTGGAAACAAGGGGGATGAACCGCGTCGCGGTCATTTTAGGCATCTATGTTGTTTTTGCAGGGATCGTCGTGTGTCTGATTTCGTTTCTCATGCCGCTTTTGATCAGCGAAATAAAAATTTTTGCCGCAAGTCTTCCCGGATACGGCAGGCAAATTCACGACGAGCTCATACGGCTTCAGGCCTCGATGAAGCATCGTTTCCCCGGGCTCGCGTTTCCTGATTATTACTCATTCATCACCGAGCGGCTGCTTTCCTATGTTCAAGTAGTCATGAGTTCGGTGCCTGCAGTGGCCTCAAGCATATTCTCCATTCTCACCATTGCCGTCCTCGTCCCGATCATCACGTTTTTTCTCCTGGCCGACGGGCATCTCATCTCGAAAAGCATTCTTCTTATCGTGCCGAACCGCTATTTTGAAATGTGCGTCTTGCTCATTCACAGAGTCGTTACGGCGTTCAAATTATACGTTCGGGGACAGCTGCTTGATTCGTGTTCAATAATGGTAACGACGACCATCGGGTATGCCATCATCGGGCTCCCGTATTTCTTTGTGATTGGGATTATTTCAGGGCTTGCCAATTTCATTCCTTATTTCGGATCGCTCTTCAGTTTGGGAGCCGCATTGTTCGTCCTCTTTGTCACGCCAGGCGCTTTTACCCTTTTGTCGCTTCTCGGCGTCGGCATTGTCTATGTCTGCATTCAAGTCTTCGACGGAACACTCGTCTACCCGAATGTCGTAGGGCGTCAGGTGCATTTGCATCCTCTTGTGGTGATTCTGGGCGTTACGGCCGGCGGGAGCATGGGCGGCATCTTCGGCATGCTCATCGCGATACCGCTTATCAGCATATGCAAAGTCGTCATCGAAGTGCTGTTTACCTATCTGAAGAGTTATTCGATCATCTGACAGACGCAAAAAAAGGCCTTCCCGCTATTCTGGGAAGGCCTTATATTTACAGGTGTCGAGGCCAGCCGTTTAGAGAGTAATGGTCACGTCTTTTGTGACCGTGCCATCCTTTGCGGTCACGACGATATGCGCGGTCCCGCTTGCAAATGTGATCGTTATCGACTTGTAGGGGCTTGTAAGATTCACGGAACCGGAAACCGGTTTGGACCAGCCGTCGCCCTGCTTGTTGTAGACGATGTTTGTGGCCGTCGCAGAACCCACGAAACTACACGACGCGGTTCTGGCGGCATTCGCAGCCTTAAAGCTCTGTGCCAAACTGCCATTAAGGGTCAAGGTGGTGTCGCCGGCCTTTGCCAGTGCGCCGCTCAAAAGCCAGTCACGCTGTGCATCGACGTACCCACCGTCTTTTCCCGCAACATGCATCGAACCATGATTCCGAGCTTCGCCGCCGAAAACGTCCGCAAGAAGAGGATGCTGGACCGCGGCATTATTTACATCTGTAAACTGAACGCTGTCTGATCCGTTCAGGTCCAACGCTCCGTCAACCGATGTTGCCGACACCGAACCGCTGCGATACCACCAGCCCCCCGCATACGTCCAGCTCTGCCATTGAATGGACGTGGTGACGCCTGCAGCCGCCTTGGAGAGTGACGCTGTCTTGGAGCCGAAATTAAACGATTCCGACATTCCGGCCACGTCGGTTGCGATATCCTGCGACGAAGCATCCTCGTAAGAGGAAACCAATGCGTAGTTCTGGTTGCTGTTATTTGCCGAGGCCGGGTTCTTTCCAGCGCATCCGGAAAGCACTGCGATTCCTGCGGTCGCGATCGCGAGCAATGCATGGACTTTTTTCATACAAGACTCCTTCTGTTAAGTAAAAATGGTGGTTCAGGGTTAAAGGGCGATTATTTCGTTCTTAACATTTCAGTGTATTGGACCATTCTTTTCATTGTTTCTGGCTGCTAAAATATACCATCAAAATAGGCAGCGTGCAATGAAAATATAAAATAGTGGTTACAGTTATGTCGCTACACCGCTGGAGCATTTCATTGCAATGCGGGAATAGAGTTTCATCTTAACACGTTGTAATAACGCATATTACAACATGAACTATACCCAACAGAAGCCTGCATTGGTAGCGTTTGTCGTAAGGATAATCGCAGAATATTGTTGTTATTGTAACAAAAAATGATTACGATTCTGCGTTAGAAACTGCTGAAATGCTGCTCTGACAGAAGAAGGGCTTGTCCCAAAAGGGAAATCGAAGGGAGAAAAGCGCCGGAATTCACCGGACGTTCACATTGACTTTAGGGAAGAACCGTTCCGTCCTTATCGCTTTTGAAATGAACGATCGCGCCTTGCGGGGGCTGATAGGTAACGTCATAGAGGCCGTTGCCGAAAACAGCAGTTGCCCAGCCTGATGTGCCATTGTCGAAACGAACTTCAGCGTGGATGGTTCCGCCGACGGAATCGGAAGGCGTGGCAGCGTAGATTGAAGCGTCAGACACGAAGGAAAAGAGAACATATCTCAAGTTTTGATGGTTGTTCGAGCTCGTAATGACATACGAAAGCAGCGCATTGCCTGACTTGTCGTTTACAGATGATCCTAACTTTACGGAAAAACGTACCGTGGTACTGTCATAGGATGTCCCGGGCGCGGAACAATTTTCAAAAAGAACATAGGCGCTATCGTAGGGAATCAGCAGTGAATCCGGGCCGTTTCGCGCGATGGTCACCTGCTCAGTGTGCCCGTCGGTATAGACTGAGGAACCGTGGAAGATTTTCACTTCCCACCGGCTGGAATCGGTTGCCGGCAATGTGGCGCGGAGGTCAATGGTCGACAAGACGCGTTGGTTCGTCAAGATGGGATAGAGACTCCGGTTCTGTATCGTTGCCGTAACGGTGTTTGCAATCCCGTGTCTGAAAATGGTGCTGTCGCCGTCAGCATCGCGAATGTCCGTGAGTTGAAGCGTGTCTGCACCCAATATTTGAAGGCTGAGGACGCGATTCAGTTTCCTTTTTTCGCGTACGGTAAAGTTATTGTCATTGCCCGAGGTCGCCCAGGCCGAGGTCTGGTAGTAAATGCCAAGGACCTGCTGGGTATAGCGCACGAAGGCCGCATCCAGATAGCCGTTTTTGTCCGTATCAACGAAATAGTATTCGAGTATTGCTTTGCTGATCTTGTTTTCAATTGTTCCCGCAACGGCAAGGACAAATTCATTACCGATGATGCTGTCTTTCGCGGCGGCATCCCACCGGACTGTCCGTTTTTCGCTTGTCAACGTTAGAATCTCGTCGCGGATCCGGTAGAGTGTCACGAAGCCCTGGGCCGAGTCGCTCAGGTCCCAGACCGTGCTGTCTGAGAGGGCATTCTGCGCCGACGCTTTTGACAGGCCGGAATGCGTTCCGGTCGCGGATACGATCAATGAATCAGCCGAGTTGAGGTCTGTGGTTTGGCTGTCCGGGACTTGGCCGAATTGGTTCCAATTCGCATAGAGCTGCGTGTTCTGAGCCAGGGCCAAGGCCACACTGTTTCTGGAATTCGGAAAATCATCGCCGCCTCCGGCAAGTCCGGGGTCGACGGTGCCAGTGGAACAGCGGAACGAAAGAACAAAAGCCAGAAAAAGATAACCGAACGTATGCAATTTCATGCGCGACCTCGTACATTTTTTCCTGAGCGGGGGAAGAGCTGAATGTTGAGTTGCATTATTTTTTGAGGGCTCGTGTCGTCCCTGGCGATTGAAAAGATTTCATCGCGCAACTCCTGTATTTTTTTCTGGATCAATTGGTAATTTGCGTCACTAATGGTCACCAGCAGGGAAGAAATGTCACGTCTTTCAGGAGGGAGCCGACGCAAGGCGACATAGGCCTGCTTGATCCATTCGCCGTTGAGTTCACGCACCAGGTGACGGAGGGTATCCGGCGGCTCGATCAATTTCTGCGTCAGCGTGTAACGCCCATCGCTCTGCTGCTCAACCAATCCCCACTCGCATAAGTCGCGGACGATCTTGATGACAACTGCCGTCTGAAGGGGAGGATCGATGAAATCCGCAAGCCGGTTGTAATCGCCCTGAAATCCCGAAGCTTCGATTGCACAACGAACAAGAGAGTAGCGAAAGTCCTGGTAGTACTTTGCAAGTTGCGGGTTCAGGCGAGTGAAAGAGCTGCGGTTCCTGCGCGACAAGATGTTTTTGTGAACATCGGCGCGCTTCTGGTCATCGCGGGTCTGGCCGTATTGTACGAGTAGTTCGAAATATGCGGATTCCACGGCAGTGAGCCCGAATGCCTTAATCATTTTTGCAGTCGCGGCTTTGGAGAGTTTTCGTCGCCCTTTGATAACCTCATTGAAGAACCCGGGATTGGCAAACCCTGCTTCGCGTGCAAAGGCTCGGTGTGAACAGTCCGCATTCTTAGCCTTCCTTGCGTCGTAGCAATCGGCAAGAAAGAGCCGGAAGTCATCGTATTGATAAATATCGACAGGCATAACGATTTACCTGGAAAAAAAAACAACACAACTCGCACGCGAAAAGGAACTACTAGCCCTAAATATATCCCAAATTTGCAAAAAAGTCAATGGTAAATTCTGTTTCTGGTTACGATTGACGCTACTAACAGCTCCAAATATAGGCTATTGTGCAGATTGACTGATATAATTTAGCAAAAAAAATGGTTACGATAAGCGCGTAGAATGTTTGGGGTAACTGCGCGGTCAATAGGGGGAAAATACGGCTGACGAGTTGTTCTTCGTAATCGAAGCACCCGAGCCTGTACAAGTTTAGTACTGCAGAGAGCTGGTCTATGATATGATTCACGAAGCAAATCTTAGTGGACCGCGCGTTTCACGTTTGAATCAACGCTTTCGCCGACAACGTTGTAGGCACGCACCTTATAAAAGTAGGCGTTCGGCGGATAGGTGAGTGGTGCGTTTGAATCCTGATAGGATGTTCCACCTTGTGTTGCGATGAGAGAAAATCCGCTTGCGGAATCGTTCAGAGCCCTGTAAAGGTGATACCCGGTGAGCCGGGCACCGGAATCGGGCCGGGTCCACGAAATCGTGAATGTTGCATACGGCGAAATGTCATCGAGCGTTGGCTTAAGGGGGGCTGTTGATGGCATTCTGAATCCCTGTATGCAATTGTTGCCCAAGAGCAGAGAGCTTGAACCAATAATATGTATAGCAACCACCCGACAGGAGTACATGGAATCATCGGTAGCCGCGTCGGTGTAGACTGTGTCGGCCGTGGTCGATCGGATCAGTGCAAAGAAAACCGGCAACCCCGATTTCAATTGCGTCTACATTTGTAAAGAATCTGGAATAGAATCCCCGCCACCTTTCACTGATAGTGCACGAATGACTACGGCGGTCTCTCCTTTGTTTGTAGGTGGTTCTTGACATACGGTGTTTTCCCCCAGAAAACACTTTCTTCACGCCTGCGCACCAATGCGGCAGATTCTTGGTATATTGTAATGCGGAACGTCGGCGGAATGCGGCCGGCGCGGGGCAGGCAGATATAGGGATGGCCATATCTCGCTGCCTGCCTTCTTTATGTACTGACATAATTATCAACTAGTTGTAACTACGCGGTATCACAGATAGTTTTCCATGAGAAAACACCTTGTGACTGAAATCCTTGAAAAAAACTCCCGTTTCAGGTATATTTGGGGTGGCTGGCCAAAAGGCCGTACTAAGGGCGTATTATGATTGACGTTTACGAATATATTGATTACCGGAAACTTCTAAATGACCTGTACGTGGAGAAGAAGGAACAGTTCCCGTTTTTCTCCTACCGCTATATCGCACAAAAGGTCGGATATAGTTCCGCAGGGTTTTTCGTGAATGTCGTCCAACGCAAGCGGAATATTTCGCCGGAATTTATATTTAAATTTGCGACGGTATTTAAGCTCAAGCGTGCCGAGACTGAGTATTTTGAGCTGCTTGTTCTGTTCGATCAAGCAAAGAACCACGAGCAGAAAAAGTACTATTTCGAGAAGATCCTTTCCTCGAAGAAATCGAAAATCAAGGTCACCGACGCGCAGCAGTACGAGTTTTACAGCAAATGGTACTATACTGCCGTGCGAGAGGTTCTGGATATTTACAAGTTTGATGGAAATTACGCCGAACTTGCGAAACGCGTATCGCCGTCCATCACCCCGGCTGAAGCGCGTAAAGCGATTGCTCTGCTAGAAAAAATGGGCCTCATCAAGAAAAGCGAGCGGGGGCAGTACCAGCAGATCGACGAGTTTATCACGACCGGGTACGAAGCCCGGTCACTAGCCATAACGAATTTTCTGGTGTCGACGCTCGACCTCGCCAGACAGGCAATAGACCGGTATCCGCGCGACCAGCGGAGCATCTCGACACTGACGTTCAGCTGTTCTTCAGACGGGTATCAACAAATTGACGAACGGCTCAAGACATTCAGACGGGAGATTCTTGAAATCGTGCGGGCGGACAAGAACAGGGATCGGGTCTACCATGTCAATTTTCAAGTGTTCCCGATGTCCACTCCGATCCCGAGACCATAGCAAAAAGATCCTATGAGCATCCGTCGTCTTGCAATCTTTGCATTGTGCGCTGCCGCCGCTTATGTTGGCCGCTGCAGCCATGCTCCCGATATTGTCAGCACCGGCGGGTCCGAAGTTGTGGGCAGGATGGTAAAGAAGGACGGCACCCCTGTCAATGGCGCATATGTCTATCTTGACACCGCAGCCTATTCTTCAGACACGACGTTCGTTGTGGTTACCGTAACGACTACCGACAGCAAGGGCAATTTTGCCTTTAACAGGGCGCACGGCGGAGGGACCTACAGCATATACGGCGACTATCATGACCGGGAGCTTGTGGTCCTTGTTCGGGACATACGGGATGCAGTAACCTCCGACGTAGCCCACGTGATCAACGTCGGAACCGACACCATGCTGCCTCCGGGATTTATCAGGGGCAGGGCGCTTATCGATGAACCGACCATGACCGGAACGGTGTGTTACATTCCCGGGACGTCCCTGATGGCTGTCACCGACGATAGCGGGAATTTTGTGATGTCCGGCGTTCCCGCAGGTTCATTCCCGGTTTACTGTTCGCATCCGGACTATCTTGTCGGCAAGGCTCTGCAGGTGAGTGTCAGGTCAGGGGACACCACGGACATGGGCTCGGTCGTGCTCTTGTACGATCCCAACAAGCCGGTTCCTTCTCCTCGTTCCGTGATTCTAACCTATGATACGCTTCAGGGCGTGGTCAACCTTTCCTGGCATTTGGTCCATGTTCCCGACCTCAAAGGGTATGTCGTCTACCGCGGCATCAATGGGAGCGCAATTGACGGGCTGGACACCGTTTCCAGGTCAGACACGGTGATTCACGATACGCTGTACCGCTCGTTGACAGATTCGACGCGGTATACGTGTCAATACGAAGTCGCCGCATTCGACAGCGCGCCGAATTATAGCGGCCGATCCAATCCCATCACGTTCGAAACAGTGCCACCGTCATTCGTGCGAACGGTGTTTGTCTTCCGTGTGTCCGGTTTCGCCAGCGACACGATTGAGGCCGGCGACACAGTGTCGATCCTTGGCACTTTTTCAAACGTCACTGGCAGCACAAGGCTCTTCACCTGGTATTCAAAATATCCGGACTCGGTACTTCGGCAGGACTCCCTGAATGCAAAGAAGGGCAACGATACCCTGCGCCATTCGTTTCTGAGATCCGGGCACGTGACATTGTTTGTCGATGCCATTGATGACCGCGGCGCTTCGTGGCTCGATAGCCTTTTCCTGTTCGTCAGGCCGCGGCATGTTGACGCCGTGTCTGTCGATTCAACTTCCGCCAGTGTTGTGATCAAATGGACCATGTCGCACGTTCCCGCGTTTGGATCCTACCGGTTATTCCGGAAGCGGCCAATCGGTGATACGCTGCTTTACACAACGACGGTCCGCACCGATACCTCGCACGTCGTGATGTTCAACAGGAACGGCGTCTTTCAGTATGTGGTCCTCGTCGAAGACAGCTTGGGAATTGTATCGGTGCCGGGTGGAGCAATAAACGCCCGGATCAAGAACACGCCGCCTCAATTCACCAGCGATACTTCGGCAATCCCGCCAACGGCTTCGGTAGGAAAACGCTATTCCGTGGAATTGACAACCGCTGATGTCAACGGAGACAGCCTGTCCTTAAAACAGATCAGCGCGTTCGGCTTGACTTTTTCAAAAGATACGCTGATCTGGGTACCAGTGATAGCGGACACCGGAATTCGCCACGTTTCGGTCCAGGTGGGAGACGGATTCGGCGGATACGACACGCTTTCGTGGAATGTTCTGGTATCTCCGGTGGGCGTGTGTGTGGCCGGAGACAGCATGCCGACCGCCCGGTTCTCGCTTTCCGCGGCAATCGTCAATGGCGAATTATATGCGGCAGGCGGGGCGAGGTTCTTCAATAGTGGAGGCCGTCTGGTGCCGATCCCGCTTTCCACGGTCGAGGCATATCCGCTTTCGGGTGGAGGATCCTGGACTAAATTCGCGCCCCTTGTTGCTCCACGGTATGCGCTTGGATGCGCTTCCGCGGGTGCGTCGTTGTTCGCTTTTGGCGGCACGAAGGACGGAGTCAACCATTTCGCGTTTGTAGATTCGATTTCTGGTTCCGGATCCGTGTGGGACACCGCAGGCATGTTTCCTGCCCCGTTTGCCGGAAGCGCCGTGAGTGCAATCGGCAACAAGGTGTATTGCACAGGCGGCTTGACAAAGGTGTCAGGAGAAGATGTCGTCAGCGACAAGATCTATGAGTTTGACGTGACCACCGGTCAATGTGTATTCAAGAATTACATGCGAACAAGTCGTGCATTTCACCAGGTTGCAGTCTTGAACGGAAAATTGTTCATCATCGGCGGTCTTGGGGGATCAACCTCTCAATACGATTGTGTACCGCAAACCTCCGTTGAAGTGTATGACCCGGCTACCAACCTGATCGGGCCGGATACGGTTGGATCGCTTCTCACGCCACGGTACTACTTCGGCGCTGCCGAGGCAAATGGCAAGTTATACGTCATCGGCGGATGCCCGTCTGCAAATTCCGATACGTCGGTTTCATCCATAGAAGAATTCGATCCGGCGACTAATGTATGGACATATAAGACTGATCTGCCTGGCCCGCGGAGCAATTTCGCGGCGGTGGCGTGGCAGGGAAGAATTTATGTCCTCGGCGGTATTATCGCTGGTAAAGCGACGAGTTCGGTCGTGATATATTATCCCTAACCGTGGGATGGTACGGACAGAAAACGGGATCTCGCGATCTTGATCGGGAAAACCGCTGGTTTTCGGCTCAAAGGGAAGCAATGATCATTTTTCAAACAGACGCAAAACGAGTAATGACGCGATGGCTGTCGTTTGCCATGCTCGTCCTTGCGTTTCTTGTTGCGACGGCATTTTCTCAATGCGACCCCAATGAGAATGCCTATATGTACCTGCATCCTGCATTTGCAGGCAAGAGTTGGACTCAGACCGCCTATGACAGCATCCTTGTACTGCCCTCTGATGCGCTATGCGGCCTTAAGCCTTCACAATTTGACATATGCGGCGTACCGGACAGCGCGGTCGGGGTTCTTATCGGCCAGAACAGGAACATGTACCTGGTACGATCATCGTACACGTGCGGCGGCGGCTGTACGCCGTGTATGCTGGAATATTTCGACCCGTCCCAGGTCACGTTGAGCGGAATTGCGCTTTCGCCGGTTTCGCCCCTTTACGTGGCGAAGGACAATGCACGATACGGCAACACGGTTGTCAAGGTCCTTTTTGCGACAACGCAAAATCAGGTGCTGGCACTCTCCGTCACGATTGCCAATCAATCGATTGCAAAAAGAGACACTCTGAAGATGAGTGCGCTTTCGGCGGGTCAGAATATCATCCGGATACAGGGTGATTTCGATACGGTGACAAAAAAGGACCTCGGGGTCTGGGTTCTTGGCTCGCGGGGCCTGCTGAGGTATTTCGCAATCACCAATGACGTGTGGGGAAACGAGGTGAAGCAAGACCTTGCCATCCAGGACACGGTGTACTGCGTCGGCAGCGGGTATGCCGGAACGTCTTCCGGGACCATATACAAAAGGAACGCCGGCGGGGCCTTTGTCTACGATAGTAAGCCCGCCCTTTCCGCGATTCTGAACGTGTATCCGAAAGGCGCCGTGGGAAGAAACGGCACGGTTCTGGAATTTTCCGGCGGCAGCTGGGTAAACCGGCATTCGGGTACCGGGGACTATTGGTATGGCAATTTTACCAACCGGTGGAACGGCGCAGGTGTGGAAGTTCTCGATTCAACATGGTTGAAATCCGTGTATACATACTATGACTTTCCGTCAAGGATCACCTCGACGCAACCGTTTGCGTATGCAAACAATATGACATACTCGTACAACAGTTTCGGCAGCGAAGCGGTGACCGTAACGATGTCTGATTCCGATGAGAGTTACACCGATTTTGGGCTTTCCCTGGTGTCGGCAGGAAAGGCCACGTCCCTGAAAAACGACGGCAAGTACACGATCCTGAACATTGCGGGAAGCACGCTGTGTCCCATGGATTCAATTCGGCTTAAAAGCGGAATCATCGTTCTTACACTGACACCCGGCCAAGTCCAGGTCTCAGCCCAATGCATGCGCGGGCAATATATACCGTTATGTCAATCGTATTCCTGGGTCGATTACCATTTCGCCGCGTCGCATGGCTGGTTGCGGGGGGATTCTCTTACGTTAACGACCGGCATCAACCAACTGCGAATAGCGAACAATTCCGCTCCCGCAACCGCAACCGGGGATGGAAAATGGCCGACCGGAGCCGACGTGATCGCATGCCGGACTGCCGGACGAGCGCTGGTATTTTCTGTCACGCAGGGGAACCGCAGGAACCTTGCCCGAATTGTCTTGTACAACGTTCAGGGACAGATCCTTGAATCGATGTCTGTCGGACTTCGGCAAACTATTGCAGTGTCGGCGCCCTCTGCAACCGGGGTAGTGTACGCACGATACATCTTCGATGACGGAAGCAGCACGAGCCGAAATCTTCTTCTCGTTCGCTGATGTTCTCAAATTCGTTTAGTACAAACGAAATATCCAAGCATTTTACGTGGTCTTCAATCTTGGATTTCCTTATACGGGAATCCGTTCTTTAATTATTGATCAAAAACACGTTACATCATACTATAATACAAATAGGTAAGGTTGGGGTGAATTGAACAAAGTAATTTTAATAATATGAACCTTTTTTTATATTGAAAAGGCATAATTTGCAGGATTGCAGGCATGCTCAAACTACTCGTGCAGAAGGAGACTGGCGTATGACCAATTGCTGGGGCAGGTTATTCGTTTTGACGATGCCGGTATGGATATGCACCCTGTTCGTCACTGCTTTGGCCGACGATACATTCGACCGGTTGCTCAAATCCCAGAAGTATAGCGAGGCGGTCGCCTATGCGGACGACAAAATGCCCTCGAATACCCGCACCTCGGACGCATGGGTAAAGATAGGAACCGCCGATGAAGCTCTGGGTCTCAACGAAAAGTCCCTTGCCTGCTATTTCGTCGGATCGCGCATGGACGCGAAGAATTACGACGCGTACCTCGGTATCAGCCGCGTATACAATAAGCTCAACCAACCCGACAATGCGTTGACATATGCGCAAAAAGCCCTCGACCTGCAGCAGACAGGCGATGCCAGCTGGGAATACGCGCGTGCCTGCATGGCACTGAAACGTCCCAAGGATGCAAAAAACGCGCTCGAGCATGTCATTTCTTCGGATCCCTCAAACGCTGCCGCAAGCAGGGGACTTGCGGATCTTTACTGGGAAGAAAAGGAATACAAGAAGGCGATTCCATTGCTCAAGGTGGCCTATGCAAGCCAGCCCAACGCCGAAGACGCCTATAAGATTGGCAGGGCGCTTCTTGAGGCCAACCGGCTTGATTCTGCGATCTATTACCTGAAGGACGCCATAACCCGCAATCCGAGCCTGCTCAATGCCAACCTCGAACTGGCCCGTGCCTATTTCCAGAAAGACAAGTTTCTTGCGGCGGCAAACGAGTTCGAGAAGATTGTGGGAAAAGTCAAGTTTTCGGCAGACGACCAGTTTTGTCGCGCCGTTGCCCAGGAGAAAACCGGCAGTATGGAGAGCGCGATGCGCGCATACCAGGCTGCTGCGGAAGCATATGGTTCGGCCGTTTCTCCTGAAGCTATCACCTCGCATCTCAAGACCGGAAAAAACGATCTCGAGAAAAAGAACTATGAATCTGCCCTTGTCCATTTCAAGTCGGTTGCAGCCGCGGATTCAGACACGCACACGGTACCAGATATCAATTTTCTGATCGCTGACGCCTATACCGGCGCAGGCAACATCGCCAGAGCCATCGCAAGCCTGGAGAAGGCAGTAGCGACGAATAAAGGTAATGTCGAGGCCTTTGCCCGGCTTGCGGACCTGTATCAAAGAAACAACCAGCCCGACAAGGCAAAACAGATTTTTGAAAAAATCACGGGCTTGAGTCCGAATGACCCCAAGATCTTTTTGACCCTGGGCGACTATAGCCTAAAGGCGAAGAAATACAGCGATGCGCTCAAGTACTACGAAAAAAGCTTCATCCTTGACAAAAGCGCCGCCGCCGCTGCAGGGATGGCGCAAGCCGCAGCCGCTCTTGATATGTGGGATAAGGCCGTCGATGCGGCGGAGTCGGCGGTTCGGTTCGATCCGGCAATGTTGGAGCCGAGAGTCGTGCTCTCCAAGGGGTTCTTGAGGAATAATCAATACAAGGAGGCACGGGAACAGCTCGATTTTCTGGTTGCCAAGAAACCCTTTGAACTCGAATACCTCAAACAACTTGCCTATTGCTACAAACAGCTCAACGACGCCGCGAATCTTGCCTATATCGACAAGAAGATCGTCGACCAGGACAAGAATAATATCGAGTCCCGCATGCGGCTGGCTAAGTATCAGCTTTCCCAGCGGGAATACAAACAGGCGTTCGACCTGTACAAAGAACTCGCAGTATTGGCTCCACAGAACGTCGACGTCTACAAGAGCCTGTATGAGATAACCAATAATTCCGGGGACAAGTCAGCGGCGGCAGGGTACCTGAAGAAATACCTTTCCATGAGTCCTGCCGATCCGGTTGCGCAGAGAAACCTCGGGAACCTTTACTATGAGCAAAAGAACTTCGATGCGGCGCTCGCCGCGTACCGCTCGGCAATAAGACTCGATCCCGCGGTCAAGGGCGTTTACAAACAATATGCGAGTATTGTGATAACAAAAGGCCTGAAAGAGGAACTTCACGCGGCCCTTGCCGGCGCCATTGCCGCAAACGAGGCGGATGCCGGTATGTATGCCACCATGGGTTCCATGTACCAGAAACAGGGCCAGTATTCCAAGTCGGTGGATATTTACCAGAAAGCTCTGGCCATGGACCCCAAGAACGGTACCGTGCTTTCCGGGCTCGCCCAATGCCAGGCCGCGATGGGTAACGTCGATGCGGCGACGGTTTCGTACGAGCAGGTCATCGCGCTCAATCCTTCGGCAATTGACGAGTACCGGATGCTCGGAGACCTGTACCTGAAGAAGAACAGGGAAGCGGACGCGACTGGCGTGTATAAGAAGTTTCTTGACAAAAGAGGAGACAACAAAATAGCCAGGCTGGTCGGTGAATACGCGTACAAGCAGAAAAATTACGACGAGGCGAGCAGGTATTTCGGCATGATCTCTGGCGAGGAGACGCGGAAGACGGATTTTTTGATGCAATTCGGCCAATCGTGTTATTACGCGAAAAATTATCGCAAGGCTGCGGCCATCCTGAGCCAGCTGGCGACGCTTACCCCGCAGAATTCCGAAGTTTTCAAGCTTCTCTATTCAGTCGCGCTGGCAGACAGTTCCCTGGCGAAAGACGCGCCAGGGTACCTCAAGAAGTACGCGGCGCTCAAGCCGACGGACGCTGCCGCCCACAAGAGCCTTGGGGATCTTCTCTACGAGCAGAAAGACAATACCGGGGCGTTTGCGGCATATCGCCAGGCCCTTGCCATAGACCCGGCCATCAAAGGAATTTACAAAAGATATTTTGACCTCGCGTCGGCGCGGGGAGCCCAGGCGGACATCGCGCAGGCTTTGAGCGGAGCCATCAGTAGTGGAGAAGCTGACGCAGCGATGTACGGCACGCAGGGCAACAATTACCAGAAACAGGGATCTTTTTCCAAGGCGATCCAGATGTATCAGAAGGCTCTGGCCCTCGATCCCAAGAATACCGCAGTGCTCCTTGCTCTGGCCTCCTGCCAGATGAAGGCCGGTAACGCTTCCGAGGCCTCGGTCACCTACGAACAACTCGTGGCATTCAACCCCAATGACAGCCGTTTGTATAAACTGCTCGGGGACTGCTACACCTCTCTGAACAAGAAGGATGCGGCTCTGAACGTTTACAAGAAATACCTTGAAAAAGAGCCCAAGGATTTCGCCATGCTGCGTTTGGTCGGTGAGAGGGAATACGCGGCAAAGGATTATGTCGAAGCGGTCAAATATTTGTCGTTGGTCCCGGGAGACGAAACCCGCAAATCGTCGTTCATGTCCATGCTTGCCCAGTCGTACTATCAGACAAAAGAATATACAAAAGCGAAAATGCTTTACAAACAACTGGCGATGCTGACGCCGCAGGACGCGCTGCTTGAGAAAACGTTGTATGACCTGTGCATCAGGGACGGTGACAAAGAAGAAGCGACCAGCCATCTGAAGCGGTATGCCGCGCTCAAGCCGTCCGATGCTCAGGCACAGCACGATCTTGGTGATATTCTTTACGAGCGGAAGGACATGAACGGTGCGTACGTGGCGTACCGGGCCGCGTTTGCTTCCGATCCCACGATCAAGGGAATCTTCAAGCGGTACGGCGAGATCGTGCTCTCCCGGGGAAACGCCGAAGAAGAATTGTCGGTGTTTTCTGCTGCAGCGAATGCGGGTGAAGCGGACGGACCGATGTACGCGACGCTTGGATCGATTTATGAGAAAAAGTTGATGTGCCCGAAGGCGATCCAGATGTTCCAAAAAGCCCTGCAGTATGATTCCAAAAACACCGCAGTCCTCATTTCGCTCGCATCCTGCCAGATGAAAACCGGCAACTCGACCGAGGCGTCGGTAACCTATGAGCAGGTGCTGGCGCTCAATCCGCAGGACTTGCGCATAAACAAAATGCTCGGCGACATGTACATGCAGCAGCGAAAGCCGGATCAGGCTGTTGTGGTGTACAAGAAGTACCTCGAGAAGCAGCCTAAGGATTACGGTGTGGCGCTTCAGGTGGCGGAATACGCGTTCAAGAAGAAAGATTATGACGACGCATTCCAGTACTTCGCCATGATTTCTGGTGATGAATCAAAAACATCAACGTTTATTTCGATGTTTGCGTACGCAAGCTACGAGAAGAAGAATTATGATAAGGCTCGGGAATTGTACAAGCAGCTGGCTGTCTTGACACCACAGAACGCCGAGATCTTCCGGACGCTGTTTGACCTCGGCGTGAAAACAAACGACAGAGAGTCCGCGGTCTCCTATCTCCGCAAATACGCTGCGCTGAAGCCGCACGACGCGCAGGCCCACAAGGACCTCGGCGATTTTCTCTATGACCAGAAAGACTACAACGGCGCCCTCATGGCCTACCGTTCGGCACATGCCGCAGACCCCGGACTCAAGGGATTTTACAAGAGGTATTGTGAACTGGTTGTGTCGCGCGGAACAACGGAAGAGGTAAACTCGGTATTGAACGCGGCGGTCAGCGCGGGGGAGGCGGATGCGAACACCTACATCACCCTTGGCGTCATGTTTGAGAAAAAAAACCAGTACCCCAAGGCCATCGCGGCTTACAATAAGGCCCTGCAGCTTGACCAGCGAAATACACAGGTGCTCTCGTCTCTGGCGCGATGTCTGCTGAAAAGCGGAAACGTGTCGGACGCAATCGTAACCTACCAGCAAGTGGTTGCGATCAATCCTGACGCGACGGCTGAATACAAAATCCTCGGAGATCTGTATCAGAAACAGGACAAACCGGATGAAGCGCTTGACGCATACAAGAAATATGCGGCCAAAGCCCCGGACGATCCGTCGGTAGCGATGTTTCTTGCGGAAGAATCCTACAAGAACAAGGATTATGATGCGGCAATCAGGTATCTTTCCAAAGCGCAAAAGGAAAAAGGAAATGATCCCGAATACTTGTACCTGTACGGCAAGGCATATTACAACGAGAAAGATTTCAAGAAAGCTATTGAGCTCTTCGAACATCTCAGGGCGCTCAGCCGGGACACGAAGCAGAAAAATCCGCACCTGGCGCTCCTTCTGAGAATGCTTGCAGATTCCTATGACAAATCCGGCGACAATGCAAACGCGGTCAATGCCTATGCCGCTTATACAAAGCTTCCTGAAGTTAAGGATCCCGAAGCGTCCTACAGAAAGGCACAGCTTGCGGAAAGCGTCAGCCCCGTGTCGGCAGCGCGAATGTATGAGGAAAACACGCAGGATTTTCCAAAGGACGTTAGAAATTATTTCAGCGCGGGAATGTTGTATTCCAGACAACCGGCAACGCTTGAAAAGGCCGTCACCTTGGTCAGAAAATTCCTGTCTTTGAAAGATACAGTGCCCACCCTTTGGATCGAATTGGGAAAAATGTATGGCAGAATGGGAAAACCGAAGCAGGAGATCGACGCCTACCAGCAATATATCCAGCGAGATGCGAGCAACCCGGCCGCCTGCGAGGACATCGGCATTACCTTGCTGAATAAGCGGATGGTCAACGACGCAATGGTGTTCCTCGAAATGGCCAACGCGCTCAAATCCAATGATCCTGATTTCATGTTCCAGCTCAGCAGAGGGTATGTGAAAACAGAACGCCTTACCGACGCAATACCGTTGCTTGAAAAAGCGGAGAAACTGAAGCCGAACGATGAAAAGATTCAAAGTTTGTACAATTACGTCCTGCAAAGGGCGGGAAAGACCCAGAAAGCTGACTCGAATTCCAAGAATGATCCGTGGTAAACCAAATCAGTGCCTAACCGTGGCCTGTGTCGCATGATCAAGAGAATCATCAGGACGTGGTTTACGGGTGCGCTCTACATTTTGGCTGCCGTGGGGTATTCTTTTTTCGCGATTCTATGGGTAGTGCGTTTCATGCAAACAACACGACGATTGCTCGTATTCCTCTGTGCCGTTATACTCCTGCTTGCGGGAACCGGTATCTATTTGTTCGTGCCGCTGCACACCTCCCAGACCCCAATCGAACTGACCGTTGAAAAGGGATCGTCGCTCCGGTCAATCGGGCGTATGCTCGCAAAGCAGGGGGTCGTACCGTCATCCACGGCATTCGTCCTTTGGATGAGGTTCCGAGGAGATGAGTCCAGGATCCAGGCCGGAAGGTTTACGGTTTTCAAAGGTGAGGGAATCGTTTCGGCGTCGGTCAAACTCCTGCACGCCACGCCTATCGAAACAACGGTCACTATACCCGAGGGCCTGACCGTGGAACAGACCGCGTCCATCATTTCCCGGGCGTTTCATATTGACAGTTTAGAATTTGTCAGGGAATGCGGGGACACGGAAGTTCTCAGGGAACACGGCATTCCTGCGTTGTCATGCGAAGGGTATCTGTTTCCGGACACCTACCGTTTTCCGCCCGACGCAACGGCGCGCGATATCGTCAGACGAATGACGGCGCACTTTGAGGAAATGTTCACCACGCTCTCTTCGCCGCCGTCAGCAGTCTCGACTGTCGCATCCGGTTTTTCGAAGCACGAAGATGTCATCTTGGCATCCATTGTCGAGCGTGAAGCCGAGGCGGCTTCGGAGCGGACCCACATTTCCGGAGTGTTCCACAATCGACTTTCCAGGCGCATTCCGCTTGGCGCCGACCCGACCATCAGATACGCTCTCAGGAAATTCAACGGCCCGCTTCTTGTGTCCGAGCTGTCCATGGATACTCCGTTCAACACGCGGCGCTATGCCGGACTGCCGCCCGGACCGATTTGTTCTCCGGGGATCGCATCGCTTTCCGCGGCCTTGGCGCCCCTGCAAACCAAAGACCTTTACTTTGTGGCAAAATGGGACGGGTCCGGCACTCATGACTTTTCCACGACAAACGAGGAACACTGCAGAAAGAAGAATGAAATTAGACGGATGAATGACCTGAAGAAAGTCCACGCGCTGCAGGAGAAGAAATGAGGTGGCTGGTCGCCGCAGAAATTGCAATGGTGACGGTGTTTTGCACCATGGCCCCAGGCGAACAGGAATTGCTCCAGCCTCTCAGGATTATCGATTGCCACACCGCGGGAATGCTTTCGAGGGCCCACTTTGCGATCGAATGCAGGTCGTACCCCAACGGCGACGTCACCTCGTCCGGAACCGGCGTGACCCTCAGCTTCCTCGCTGCATTGACAGACAGAATCAATATCGGGCTTGGCTACGGGGGCGACGGCATCATCGGGCGCGAAGCACCGAAATTCAATCCTCATGTCGGGGCAATGTTCAAGGTGCGAATTGTCGAGGAAACCTATTTCTGGCCCGCGATCGCACTCGGGTACGACCACCAGGGATTTGGGGGCATTGATGAGACTTACAACGGTTATATTTATAAGTCGGCAGGTCTTTTTTGTGCGATCAGTAAAAACTATCTGGCCTTGACCGCTGTGCAGATCGGCCTACACGGCGGCCTTAATTATTCGTTCGAAGAATACCAGAGCATAAAATGGCCGAATGTCTATGGCGGCGCGGACGTGGGGTTCAACGAGAAGTTCTCCGCAACCGCCGAATACGATTGTGCGCTCAACCAGCGCGATGTCGGCAGCGATTCCGTACATGTCTATTATGTCAACCCACTCAAGGGGTTCCTTAACCTCGGCGTGCGCTGGTTCATCAGCAACTCGTTCTGCGCAGAGGCCGATGTTAAGGATCTGTTGCGGAATAAGGTCGATGCCTCGGGAAACCGGGTCGGGTGGGGTAGGGAATTGAAACTTACGTATATCGGCAAATTGTTCTAACGACTGGAAAAAAATGAAATTTGCAGTTGGTTTGGCACTAGTCTACCTTGTGACGTGCACATATGGTCAACCCGGTGGTATGCGGGGCGACGGTCCTCAGCCGTTCGATTCATCGGACGTCATTGCCGACAGGATCGTGAAATCACCCATTCCCGTCATGATTGACTTCTGGGCAACCTGGTGCATGCCGTGCAGAATGCTCGGCCCGACCGTCGAGGACCTGAAGAAGAAGTACTCGGGAAAAATTAAGGTCATCAAAATCGACGTGGATGTAAACCGGCGGATCGCAGCCTATTTTAGGGTATCCTCAATTCCTGCCGTGTTTTTCATCAAGGATAAGGCTGTCGTCCAATATTTGCCGGGCCTTCAGGACAAAAGCGTCTATGAACAGGCGATTGCCGAAGTGCTCAAGCCCAAACCGCAGGAAAAAACCTTGAAGGACTCAACGGCCTCGTCGGCAAAACGTTGATCGCCGGTGAAGATTCCCGAATTGCTGGCCCCTGCCGCGACGTACGCTTGCGCGGTAGCCGCATTTGATAATGGGGCCGATGCCGTTTACGCTGGACTTGGAACACACAATCTTCGTGCCCGAAGCCCCAATTTCGGTATCGATCAACTTGATGAACTTCTTGGCTGTGCTCATGACCGGGGCAAACGGGCTTACATTGCACTCAATGTCCTGCCTGACGATTCCAAAATAAGAGAAATAGAACTGTCTCTAAAAAAACTGGAGACCATTCGATGCCTTCCTGATGCATTTATCGTTGCTGATCCCGGCGTCATGGATCTTTGCCGCAAACATGTTCCTGAGGTGCCACTGCATTTGAGTACGCAAACCGGAACGTTCAACAGCGCAAGCGCAGGGTTCTGGGCCCGATTTGGAATTCGCCGAGTCATCCTGCCGCGGGAAATGACGATTGAGGCGATTCAGCGGATCGTCGCGGCCGGATTGATGGAGACCGAGGTCTTCATTCACGGGGCAATGTGCGTTTCGATTTCCGGAAGATGCCTTCTCGGAGCCTACACCGAAAACCGCCACCCAAATTTCGGGGATTGCCCCCAGCCGTGCCGCTTGCGGTACAAGATCGCGCCCCTGCGTAGTCCGAGCGACGAATCAATGCGGGAAGGAGAATGGTACACGGTCGAAGAAGATCCTTCGTCGGGTTCCTTCATTCTGAATTCAAAGGACCTGAATGCGCTTCCGGTCCTAGATCGCATTGTGGCAAGCGGCGTGACGGCTCTCAAGATCGAGGGACGCAACCGCAGCCTTCATTACGTTGCCTCAGTTGTCAAGGTGTACCGCGCGGCCCTAGACGGATTGGCACGGGGCGGAGCGTATGTCCCGCATCCGCAGTTGGGAGAGGAGCTCCAGCGCTTGGACCACCGGCCGTATACCACCGGATTTTATGCCGGCGAAAGCCAGTTACAAGACCTTAGTCGGCATGATACCAGACAAGGCGGGGATTACCGGGTTGTCGGTGTTGTTCGCGACCAGCTTGACGGAAAAGGAGCTGTCGTCGACGTGAAAAATCCATTCCTTATCGGCGATTCTGTCAGTGTTATTTCAGCCGGGCAAGGAGTGATCGCCCATGAAGCCGTCATTGTGGAATTGACCGATATCAACGGCAATGCGATCGGAAAGGCGCTTACCAACCGGGTCGTCGTCTGCACGACGAAACCAGGGGTGCAGGTCGGAGACATTCTGAGAAAAAAGTTGTCGTGACGATGCGATCTGCCGTGCGGCAAACGTCAAGCCGTAATCCGGAGCCTGTTGCTTTTCCCGCCCTCGGTGTAGCCGAGACCGCCCCACATGGCGATCGCATGAACAGGACATTTGTCAAGACATAGCCCGCACCCGATGCATTTGTCCTTGTTGACCACGTGACGGTGGCCCTTTTCCCCCGATATCGCATTGGTCGGACACGCGGAAACGCAGAGTGTGCAGCCGTTGCATTTGGCGTCAATGTTGACTTTAGGCCTGAACTTGACAAGGTCGGTAAAACAATCCGATGGGCACGAATAGGCCGCAACCACGAAATTTTCCTGGGCAGCGTAGTCAAGCACCGGAAGGTTGCTGGCCATGGTAATGGCGCCCGATGGCGTCGCCTTGACGCAGAGGGTGCACGCGGTGCATCCGACGGTGCAGTACTTCTTGACACGAGCGCCGCGGTCGTGGTTCGAGCACGCGAGAAAGATTTTGTGCACCACCGGGATGAGGTCGATGATCGAACGGGGGCAAACCGCGACGCAAGCGCCGCACCCCGTGCACGCTTCAGGGTCGACCACGGCGACCTCATTGTCGCTGATGTGAATCGCATCGAACGGGCATGCTCTGACGCAGCTGCCGAGCCCCAGGCAGCCGTCGACGCAGGTCTTTGGACCATTGCCCGCAAGAATTGCCGCATGGCAGTCGGGGATGCCGTCGTAGAGACATCGAAGCGTCGATTCCTTTTTCCCTCCTTTGCATTTGACAACAGCCATTTCAGGCTCAGCGGGCGTGACGCTGATGCCCAGGATGTCACCGATCGCATGCGCGGTTTTTGCCCCACCGGGGATGCAGCCGGTCGCGTCTCTTTTTCCTTCAACAATCGCCTTTGCGAACGCGGCGCATGACTGATATCCGCAGACTCCGCAATCGACCTGGGGCAGGACATCGATGATTTTCTGAATTGAATGGTCGGAAAAAACATACAGTTTCTTCGACGCGACGGAAAGCATGATGCCAAAGACACACCCGAGCAGGCCAAGGAGGAAAACAGGGAATAGGATAGTCATGGTCCCCTAACCTCCAAACATCGGGGCGAAGGAAAGGCCGGTAAACCCGAGAAATGCAAGTGAAATAAGGCCTGCGCTTAGAAAAATGATAGGTAATCCTCTCATGGCAGCCGGAACGTTGGATAGCTCGAGTCGATGCCGGACGCCGGAGATCAGAACGAGCGCCAATAGAAATCCGGCCCCTGAAGCGATGCCATTGACAAGGGCTTCGACAAAGGTGAAAGGGCGGCCGGTAACCGGATTGGCCCCTACGGAGAGGAGGCAGATTGCGAGCACAGAACAGTTGGTGGCAATGACGGGAAGGTACACGCCGATTGCCTCGTAGAGCCAGGGAAAGAATTTCTCAAGAACCATTTCCAGGAGTTGCACCAAAGATACAATGACGAGGATGAATACCAGGGTATGAAGGTATTGCGCCGACCGCGGGACGAGAACATACTGGTTGATTACCCAACAGCAAGAAGCGGTGGTACCCATGACGATCGTAACGGCCACACCCATCCAAGCTGCCCCGGAAAGTCTTCGATACGCTCCGCACAATGGACAAAAACCGATCAGAAGGGTGAAAACGATATTGTTGATCAGCATCGAGGACGCGACAAGCTGCAGAAGCGCATGAATGTTCATTGCTTTTTGCTCCTTGTCAACTTCACGTGGCTTGAAATTCCCAGCACCAAGGCGATGCTGAAGAACCCACCGCACGCGCACAGCATTGCCCTCATGGGTTCGACGTGGGGAATGAGCGTAACACCGAACAAACGGTTCGCGCCGAGTGATTCGCGAATAAGCGCGCACAAAAGGAGCGCAAGGAAAAAACCGAGTCCTGTTCCCGCTGCGTCAATGATCGAGGCGCCCACCTTGTTCTTGGACGCAAACGAATCGGCTCTGCCTATGATAATGCAATTGACGGCCATGATCGGAACGAAAATACCGAGATTTGTCGACAAGTGTGGCTCATGTGCCTTCATGATGATATCCGCCATGGTGACGAATGTTGCGATAATGACGAGGTAACAGGGAATTCTGACCCTGTACGGAATCCACCGTCGTAGCAGCGACACGGAGAAATTTGTCGCGATGAGAACGCACAATACGGCAATCCCCATTCCCGTCGCATTCTTGAGGCTTGTCGTGATTGCAAGAGCCGGGCATAGCGCGAGCGCCATGCCGAACACCGGGTTCTGAAGAAAAACTGATCGCTTGAATTTGTCTGCCATCATTTAGTCCTCGGTCCCGTGATGCCCTTCCGGATAGGTTTGTCAAGCATTGAGGAATCGTTCACAGTCGCAGACGCCGGGGATACAATCGTCATTGTACGCGGGGACGAAATGGATTCATGGGGCCCGTGTACCGAAACGTTCGTGATGCCGACGGTTAATCCGCCGACCATTGCCAGAAGCGTAAGCATGACGATTGACTTTACGACATCATTCACGTTTGTTTGCCTCGCCAAACCGTCGGGGACGGGAAAATTTGTCGATCACCGGAACCGCAAGATTCATCAGAAGCACTGCAAATCCCACTCCCTCCGCGTATCCTCCGAATGAACGAAGGCAAAAGGTGAGTGTGCCGCACCCTATGCCAAAAATTATCATGCCGAATTGCGTAACGGGAGACGTTACCGGGTCTGTAGCCATGAAAAACGCTGCCAGCAGGACACCGCCGGACAACACCTGATAGCTGGGAACAATAAGGGCCTCGGTCGTGAAAAAACCGCCGGTCTTGTTAAACAGCCAGAAAAGCAGAAACAAACTCCCGATAAATGAAAAGGAGATGCGGAACCTGATGATACCTTTATAAAAAAGAAAAGACGCACCAAGGCAAAGCGCAGCTGCGGAGGTTGCGCCCAGGCTTCCTCCTGCATTGCCCCAGAAAAGATTCGAGAGCGAATCCTGAAGGTCAAGCGCGTTGAAATTTCCCGATGCCATTGCGGATTTGAAATAGGTGAGCGGAGTCGCCGATGTGATGCCATCCAACCCCTTGGAAAGGCCTGACAGCGATCCATGCATAGGAGCGCAAAACGATGCCATTGCGGTTGGGTAGGAAATCAGCAGAAAGGCCCGTGCTGCGAGCGCAGGATTGACAATGGAATGGCCGAGTCCGCCGAAGGGCATTTTCACGACGGCGATGGCGAAAATGCCTCCCAGCGCTCCGGCCCAAAGCGGGCATTGGGGAGGCATCGTGCACGCCAAAAGAGCTCCGGTTACAACGGCGCTGAAATCTCCGACGGTCTGGCGCTTGCGAAACGCAAAGCAAATGACCGCCTCGGTGCCAACCGCGGCTGCCGTGCATGACACAATAAGACCCAACGCGCCAATCCCGAATAGAAAAATCGAGGCCGCAAGCGCCGGGATAAGCGCAACGAGCACAGAAATCATGAGTGAGGGCACCGATTCACTCTGCCGCAGGTGCGGACCTACGGAAACATGAAGCAGCGGTTGGACCATTTCCTGTTTGTCATCAGTCATGGGATAACGCATACCCTCGTTCGGCTATTGTTGACGGACGCCTTCGCGCGCGGCGGCCCGGTATTTTCCAAGTTTCATGAAATGAACAAGATTGATTTTTGACGGGCACACGTAGGAACACGATCCGCATTCGATGCAATCTTGTATGCCCCAGATGCGGGCCTCGGCGTTCTTTTCCTTGTCGACAAATTTTGCCAGGTAGCACGGGACCAGTTTCATGGGACATACCTTGATGCATCTGCCGCAGCTGATGCAGTCTCGACGCTTCACGCCTTCAACCAGTGTGTCAAGCACAAAGACCGAGGTACTCGTCTTGATAAGCGGAACATCAAGATCAGCCTGAGCAAGGCCCTTCATAGGGCCGCCGATGATCACTTTTTTTGCCCGTGAATAATCGGTGCCGCAGTGATCGAGCGCAAAGCGTAACGGCGTGCCCGTCACGACGAGAAGGTTTTTCGGGTGAGCGACACACGGGCCGCCCACGGTCACGATTCGCTTGAACAAAGGCATGCCGTTGCACACCGCGTCCCATATGGCGAAAACGGTCGCGGCATTATGGACGATGCAGCCGGTGTCCAGCGGCGTTCCGCCCGAGGGAGTTTCGCGCTTGGTCAGGGTCTTGACAAGTATCTTTTCTTCACCCTGGGGGTATTTTGTTCTCGTCACTACAAGACTGATGTCTTTGAACCGTTGGTCGCTCACCGCCCCGGTAAGCCGTTCGATCAATTCGCGGTGGTCGTCCGGGATGGCAAGCACTGCTGTCTTGGCGCCGACGATTTTCCTGACGATCAGGATGCCGGTCATGAAATCGTCTGTTTTCTCAAGCATGAGCCGCTGATCGCAGGTGACATAGGGCTCCCACATCGTTGCGTTGATGCAGCATGTGTCAACAGGTTTGTCGGCCGGCGGAGATAGCTTGACATGGACGGGAAACCCTTCGCCGCCCATCCCGACGATTCCGCAGGAACGAATCTTCTGAATGATTTCCTGCGGCGCAGCCTCTTTCCACGGTGTATCCAACCCTGACAATTCCGCCGGCGAATCGTGGCCGTCATTTTCAATTTCAACACCCAGCACTTGTTTGCCGCTGGGATGAAAAACAGGCGCTATGGAGAGAACCGACCCTGACACCGGAGAATGCACTGCTGCAGAAACGGGTCCCGAGGGTTCGCCGATCATCTGGCCCACGAGAACGCGGTCACCCCGTTTGACAAGAACGTCGGCGGGCGTGCCGGCATGCTGCAGAAGCGGAACCGTGACGCGAGGTGGGACCCGAAGAACTTCCGTGGCGATGGATGCGGTATGATTCGTATCTTTGGGAGGGAATATGCCTCCCACAAAGCCCGTTTTTCGTGACAAAAGATTTATCCTTTACCGGGAATCCCGAATTGCAATGTCATGGGAGGCCCACAGTTCTTTTTCCGACGAAAACAACGGAACAACTTTTCCAAGTTCAAGAACGTAAAACACGTCCCTGACGTTACCTTCAGGGCAGATAACCTTGACAACCCCGTTCTTCTTTTTTGCCAAGTACGAAATCTTGAGAATGGTCGAAAGGGCGTGACTGGAAATGATCTTCAATCCTTCAAGGTTCAGAACAAAGAGCGTCTCACCCGCACTCAATGCATCGATAAACGCATTCTTCAGCCTGCAGGCGCCGTCATAATTGAGGTCCCCTGAAAGGAAGAAAATATGATGTCCGTTCTTTTTTTGAGAACCTAAGAGAAATTGCATCAAATCTCCGAGAATACTTCTGTTTCCTCGTGGGGCGTCTTAAAAATTACATCCAGACGCAATAGTGTATAAAATATTTTCGAACGCGCAGCCGAATTTATTTTGTTTCTATGGGCATCCCGACATATCCCTCCAAAGCGACCTTGTTTATCGCGTTCTTGTTTCGGGATGCGGTCAAGGTCGACGAAATCATGATCCTGCTTCAGGAACAGTTTGGCAGTGTCGATTGTTCCTATGGTCCCATTCCTTTTTCATTCACGGACTATTACCGGAGCGAAATGGGTGACGATCTGCAGAAACTGTATCTGACCTTCGCACGCCCCATTCAGCGCGATGATCTTGCCGTAATAAAGACGTATACCAATGAACTCGAACAGCGGTACGGACGTGCCGGGTCCAGGATGGTAAATATTGATCCGGGATATATCACCCGAGACAAGCTCGTCCTGGCAAGCACAAAGGATTTCTACCACAGGATATATCTTTCACAGGGGATTTTTGCCGAGGTAACTCTTCACTATCGAAAGGGGTTGTTCAGGTTCTTTTCATGGACCTATCCGGATTATAAAACGCCGGCGTTTCTCGCGTTTCTTTCGAAGGCCCGTGCCAGGCTTGTCAAGGACCTCCGCGGCGAATAATATTCTGCGTCAGGCTCATTTGGGTTGTGCGTCCCTTCTTGAAAAGGTGGTGCGATCATGACGTCGTCGGTAGTAATCAGCATACGAACTTACTTGACGGAAAAGAGCAGCAAGAAGACCAGAGAAGGATTCCAGAATTTCTTCAAGGAAAAGGTCGAATTCCACGGCGTCAAATCCGCCGTCGTAGCAAAAATCGGACGCCATCATTTCCGGCAGGTCAACAAGATTAGCAAGAGGAAGATGTGGCTGGTCTGTGAAGAGCTTTTGTCGTCGGGTCTTTTTGAGGAGTCCATGATTGCCTTTGCGTGGGCAGACAAGCTTCATGAGTCCTTTGAGGAATCGGATTTTTCGGTTCTTGAACGCTGGCTGAGAAAATTCGTAACGAACTGGGCTGCATGCGATGCTCTGTGCAACCATGCCGTAGGGTCTTTCGTGGATGCATTTCCCCTGTATGTTGAAAAACTCAAGAGCTGGGCTCGATCGCAAAACAGGTGGTTGCGACGAGCTGCAGCGGTGACGTTGATCCTACCGGCCCGGAAAGGAAGATTTCTCAGCGACATTTTTGAAATTGCAGATATCTTGTTAGAAGATAAGGAAGATCTTGTACAAAAGGGCTACGGTTGGATGCTGAAGGAAGCGAGCAAACTTCACCAGCAGGAAGTGTTCGAGTATGTGGTAAGAAACAGGAGCCGCATGCCCCGGACTGCTTTGCGGTATGCCATAGAAAAAATGCCGGCGGATTTCAGGAAAAAGGCAAGGGAAAAAGGCTGATATCAGGAAAATCTGCAATTGTGCCTTTTGGCCCTGTCAAGAATCCCTTGTACCGCTTCACTATCCCATCCGGGCAGCAGGGTTATGAAATAAGAATCGTTATGCGACAGGGGATCGGTCAGGATTTCAGGATGGAGGGCAGCATACTGGCCGAACAAACGTGTTTTCGGGACGGGGGAGAGAAATACAGGTTTAACCAGTATCCCAAGCGAAGCCACGGCGTCCAGCTCGCAAAGCACATGCTCAGGCATTTGGCCGGGCAATCCTGCCATGACATAGACACCGATTTGTTTCCCGGAAAATCCTGAGCCGACCATGAGGCGGACTTTCCGAGAGATCATTTCAAAGGTGGACTTTCCGCCCGTATGACACCGCTGGTCAGATGCGCCGCTTTCGTAGCCGAATCGCAGGGTCGAAAAACCCGCTCCTTTCATGATGTCAAGGAGCTCGGCGGTGAGAAAGCTCACATGCATTCCGTTCGGCGTATGAAAGTTCAAGGATATTTTCCGGTCACTCAGCAGTTTGCAGAAAGGCAGCAGATGGCCGGCCGGTTTGAACAGGAGTGCGTCGTCGTAAAAAGCCGCGTTCTTAACCGAAAACTTTCCGGTCAGGAATTCAATCTCGTCAACTACCGTCCCGGGCGGACGTGACCTGAAATCGCCTTCCAGACTCCAGGACGCGCAATACGAGCACGATAGCGGGCACCCAAATGAAGTGAGTACCGGGATATGTCGGGCTTTTTCGAGAAAGCCGAGGCCAGGCAGCATTGAGGAATCCGGCGCCAGCCCTGTCATCGTCGAGAGAAAAGGAACGCCTACGGCCTTGAAACATGTTCTGTCGAAAAGAGAACCACTGAAAATGCTCGCAGTGGGTAACAAAGACTTCATGACGGAGGGCATTAGAGACGCTGCACTTCCTCCGACAACGCAGGGCACGTCGGGGAAAATCTTCGCGAGGAAATTGACGGTTTCCTTTACTCCCGTAACCCAATACGTCATCGAACTACCCACAAAAATCATGTCCGGGCGAGGAATTGAAAGTACGTAATTCTCGAAATCTGCCTCAGCAACCCCATATTTCTTGTACCTGCGCCTTATGGTTTTGTACAATGCCGGCTTGGGATACTCAACAGACGGAAAATCACCCGTGCCGTTGGCCTTTGTCTTTCCAAGATTGGGGATGGAGAGACAATTCCAGTAGAAAACTTCCACGCCGCGCTGAGAAAGGAGGGACATCAAAAAGTACAGACCGCAGGGGTGCATCCATTCATCGTAGAGCTTGAAGTCGGTTATCCATGGATTAACGACAAGTGCTTTCATGCCGGTTTGTTCTTTGCCCTGCGAAAAAATTGAACAAGAAATGCGATGGAATATATATTGAATTTCTTTCCAACCCGCTTGGAAGTAAAATACTATGGATAAGTTGCCCAAAAAATGGTAAAATCTTATACTGTCTTCCCACTAAAGGGTTAAGCACACCCGTTTCCTGCTGTTCTTTTGCTGAGGATCATGAGGATGTCAATAGCAACTCAAAAGAATTTCCTTGGAAAAACCCAGACTATTCAGCGGGCGGAAATCGAATCCGAACGGTGGAGTTCGTGGGTGAGGCTCGCGATCGGAATCGGCTATTCCTTCCTGGCGTTCTATTGCTATGTTCTCGATGAAATAACAGTCAACGCGTTTGTACTGCAAATGGGCGCGGTCTTGACACTGCTCGGGTACAGCGGGTACTACCTTTCCCGGTATGGCAAATCCAAAGGGAGCACGTATTCCGCGTTTGTTCTCGTTACTCTCGACGTTTCGGTGATGACCGTTGTACTGTGGTCGTATTCCCTCATGGGAACCGCGTCATCACTGCTGCGGACCTCTCTTTTCGGAGTGTATTTCATCGCTATTATTTTTACCGCACTTCATAACAGACTATCCCTTTCTGTTTTCAGCGGCGTTATATCCTCGGTCTGTTATGCAGTCTATTTTGTTTTTTCCTTTATCCTGAAGCCGGGACCTTCCGAAGTTTGGGTATTTGATCTCAGTATCAGGGTCCTTCTCCTCCTTATTGTCGCTACCGTTGCCGGCATCATTTCCCGGAAGAATTTTACAACCATCAACAAGGTGATAAGCTCTGAGCTCAGGTATCAGAACCTTGTTCACCGGCTGCCGGAAATGCTGTTTACGCTTGACGTACGCGGCCGCTTCCTCTGGGCAAATCAGACTGCGTTCGCAATCCTCGGATTGCCCGCCAAGGTCATTCCAAACCGCAGTATTTATGATTTCATGGTAAAGCCGGACCTTTTGAAACTTGACAAGGCTGAATTCAAAGGCATGTTCCAGATCAAGGACTTCAACGGCATCAATAAGTACGTCGATTGTTTTATCCAGCCCCTTACGGAAAACGACAACTCAGTCATTTTTGAGGGCATCATGACCGATGTGAGCGACCGCGAGATGGCGCTCGCCCAGAGGGAGGAAATGGTCAGCAGGCTGTACCAATATCAGAAAATGGAATCGCTTGGTACGCTGGCCAGCGGCATGGCGCATGATTTCAACAATATTTTGCAGACAGTCTCCGACATTACCACGCTTGTCGAAAAGGAAACCAGGGACGGCGAAACCAGAAAACGCATGGAAGTGGTATCGGAAACCCTTGTCGAGGCCAAGCTTCTGATTTCGGAGCTTCTTGCGCTTGGAAGGAAGAAACTCCTGGACTACAAGCCTATCCACATCCAGAAATTCCTCGAAAATGTGATTCCGTTATATGGTAGCCAACTCGGGAGTACGTTTGACATCGTGCTCAAGGCCGCGCAAGAACCCCTTTGGATTCAGGGCGACGGGGATTACTTCAAAAGGATATTTCAGAATCTGATCGGGAATTCCAGAGACGCAATGCCTAAAGGCGGCACCATAACTATTGATATAAGCGTCGAACGCAACGAGGGAACAGGTGGGCTGGTGGTAATCAGGTTCTCAGATACGGGCACTGGAATCCCGCGCGATATTCTTGACAAGATCTTTGATCCATTCTTCACAACAAAGAAGCCGGGCAAGGGAACAGGGCTCGGTCTTGCTCTGGTGCAGCGCATCGTTTCACTCCACAACGGACGGATCATGGTTGAAAAAACCGATAAACGAGGCACAACATTCAGGATAGAAATCCCCGAAACTGAGGGCGGTGAGGTCAATCATGACACTACCGTCATCCTGCTCAATCGCCGACCGACTATGGTTCTTCTCTTGGACGACGATCCCAAGATTCGAAGCATCCTCACTTTTTTCATGAAAGAGTTCAAGTACTCCGTGTGCGAGGCATCTACCCTTGAAGAAGGAAAGGGCGAGCTTGAAAAACATCGGGACGAGTGCGAAGTGGTCATTATGGACTGGAAGCTTGGCCAGGAGGATCCGCACCAAGTCATCAGGTCATTGCGTTCGGTTAAGAAAGACCTTGTGGTCATCGTCGTGTCAGGCTATCCCGCCCGCCAGAAGAGTATCGAGGAAATGAACATTTGGAAGTGGTTTACGAAACCGTACGACAAGAACCAGCTCGATCTTGAGATCCAGCGCGCGCTTTTCCTTGCCAGGAAAGGCATCGAATAACTTTCGGCTCGGTCAAATCAGGCGACCTGATTGGCTTTGCGAAATCTGTACGGTGTTACACGGCAGAATCTGGAAAAATATTTTTCCATTTCGCTGACGTTCTTGAACCCGCATGACTCTGCAATTGATTTTTCACTCGCATGGGACGACCGAAGCCTTTCCTTTGCAATTTCAACGCGCAAAAACATGATATAGTCTTTGAACGATTTTCCCTTATATTTCTTGATCAGCCGCTCAATCTGGGATGCCTGCAAATCGAGTTTCTGAGCGACCCAATGCAACGAAATGTCTTTCCTGGTGATGTTTTCCTCAATGAACTGATACGTGTTGTCCGAAAGTTTCTTTTCCTCCTCAGACTGTTCGAATTGCTCGAAGGTTCGCTCCCGTTTCTTCAATAATGAAAATCCGAATCCAGCCATGAATGCGACCGCAAGTCCCGCGATGAACGAGGCTAACCACTGGACAAGCAGGTATTGATAAATTGGACGCGGTGACAGTCGAACCGTTCCCCACAGAAACGGGCTGTACGCATTCGTACCGGACATGTTGTTCCAGGCAATACGCACGGGATGATCGTTGTCTCCCGGAATTTTGACCAGAATATTGCATCCGAACGAGTCCGGTACGGATCCGGCTAGGAGGTCACGGGACACCGAAAAGGTGACGCCGAATCCCTTCATGTCGTCTTTTCTGATGTCGTAAATACAGGAAACAGGGGATTTACTAAATGGAATATTGAACGATCCGTCCGCGCTCCACACCGCTTTGTACAGGGAAAGAAAGGGCATTCCGTTGAGCGGGATGGTCAGCATAACGATGCTGTCCGATGGATAGGGGTGGCGAAGAAGAAACGGATCGAGGCAAACATCTATCCCTGTTTCCGAAAGCGACTCCTGAGACTGAGTGCTGAACATCATGGGGACGGAAACGCGAACGTTGAAATGTAATGCGTCATCAGTCCAAGACGATGAAGCCTGGACCGTCACGGGAAAACGCTTTGTTGAAATTGTTCGGGAAAAGAGGGGGGTCCCTTGGCTCTTGGAAAATGGAATCATCGTTAGGGGTCTATCCACCGGCTTGTTCGCTATGAAAATTCCCTGACTCGAAACGGTTTGCCTTCCGCCGTTTCTTAACAAAGCTTCCGCGGACAAAGTTAGTCCGCGGTAGACGATGTTGGGCACGGATTCTGTGCTCCATATGGCCTTGAAGGGCGGGCTTGTCACCTCACTGATGTTAATCAGGGTATCCGTTAGCCGGTCTGGCTTGAGAAATGTAGCTTTGAATCGGACCGACGCGACATGGCCGCACGTCGTCCTTACGCTGAGCGTGCAGGACGGACTCGTGATGATTGAGCCCGACAACGGGGACTCCAGGGTCAGGCACGACGTGTCAAGCCCTGAACCGTTGATGAGACGAGATGAAGATAGCAGCAATGCGAGAAAATACGAGAAAAATTTTGTCATAGATTTTTCGAGCTGACCAAAGAGGTTAGCGACGCAACTTCCTGTCATGCGAGGCCATATGAAGAAAAATGGGCGCACCTGGATTCGAACCAGGGATCTCTGCGATGTGAACGCAGCGCTTTAACCAGCTGAGCCATACGCCCATAGCATGTTAAAATAGAAAACAGGGCTCATGTAATCAAGGTTTTTCACTTTTTTCCTTTGTCCTTTTGGCCGGATTTTGAATGCTCGTGCCGTTTTATTTACCTATACCTTTCGAAAAATAAGGTATTTTAGAAAGGCGATTTTCTTTGCCAAAAGGGATCGGCTCTGGAAACAGAAGTCTCTCAATAATAGCTGGAACGAAGACGTACTCAAAACATGAGAAAATCTTTTGCCGCATGCGTGGGAGGGGGAATGTGTTGTTTTCTTCCCTGTGTTTCTTTTGCCCAATCGATTCAGGGGCATTCCTATTCTGACAACACCAGGGAATTGTTTTACCTGCCGCGGGCTGCTTCGATTGCGGGTGCGGAGTATGTCTTCGCGCGCGATTGCTCGCCCCAGGCAAATCCTGCAATTTTGGCGTTTGATTCGGCGACCGAAGTCTCGGTTTCTTATGCGTCATACTATCAGAACACCTTCAGTTCGTCCATTCTTTCCTATACCGGGAGCATAGACCAAGTTTCGGGTTTTGGAATCTCGCTCAGCTATCTTTACGTTCCCGACATCATGGGTACGCAGAATCTCCAAACCGAGCCCGATGGCACGCCGGTTTACGACGAGAGTAAATTGCAGAATTCGACCTATTCCGACATTTACTTTTGCGCAGGTTACGGCCGGTCGCTGTTCAAGTCTCGAAAGCTTGAACTGTCGGCGGGAATTGGAATAAGCGCCCAGCGCCAGCGTCTGGCTTTTAATCAATACCGGGGCTACAGCATGGGGCTCGACGGAGGTGTAGCGGCTGATTTTCCGAGGACCGGCCTGCGGGTTTCACTACGGTGCGACAATATGACGACACAGTATACCCGGTGGTCGGCGGATTACTTCGAAACCGCATATCCTCACCTTCGGCTTGGGGCGGGATGGCGCGTGGAGATTCCCTACATATATGGGCGTATTCAAATTTTGTACAAATCGCTCGATATTCTTGGAAATGAAGGGGCGGACGCCATAGATCCCTCGACGCTTCTCACCACCGATCAGCCCGGTTCTTCAAACCAGAACCAGCTATCGGGCGAACAACCGGCAGCCGCAGGTGTCAATGGACATTCCGTACTGCTTGCCTTTCTCGGCAGTGCTGGTCTCGAATATACGATCAAGGAGGTCTTTGCAATCCGTGTCGGCGCCAACTTGGAAAACAAGCTCGCCTTCGGGTGCGGCGTGAACCTCCTTCAACGAAGATTATGCTTTGACGCGTCCTATGCAATGCATGAACTGGCTCCGACCTATCAAATTGGCGTGACATATCGCAGATAAAAATAGTATACTTTCAATTCGCCCGTGAACGCGGACCCGGAGCGATTGCTGCCAGGTTCCAAGCCCTACTAATTTTTGTCCGAAAGCAGAATGCCGTCGATGAACATCAACGATGATTATCTTATCCTTATTGTTGACGACGATCATACGCTGTGCAGCGCGCTTTCGAAGTTCTTTTCCGATTCGGGGTTCAAGACCATTCTCGCCTTCAACGGTCAGCAGGCGGTGGAACTTTTTAACGAACTGCACCCGCATCTGGTGATCCTTGACATTCATATGCCTGTCATGGACGGCATTCAGTTTCTCAACAAGACCAGAAAGAACGGAACGAATACGCCGGTCATCGTCACCACCGCGCACCCGGACATCAATACCGCCATCGAGGCGATTCAGAGCGGCGCGTTCGACTATATCGTCAAGCCCTTTGAACTTGACGTGCTGCAGCAAAAGGTGAATCGTGCGCTGCAGACAACGAAACTGGTGCGGGAAAACATGCTGCTGTCCCAGCTCGTTTCCCTTCACGAGATCACGCACAAGTTAACGAGTACGCATGAGATAGAGGATCTGCTCGATGTCACATTCCAGTATTGCCTTATGGTGTCTAAGGCCGAGACCGGTTCCATCCAGCTCGTGCACAAAGATGCCAACGAGCTCGCCATTGTCCGGAAAAAGGGCATCCAGCTCACCGAGCTGGTCTCGGCACTTGACAAAGCGGACCAATGGCCAATCTCAAAATGGGTGGTGAAAAACGGCCGTTCTCTTCTGATCTCCGACACAGACAAACTTCCGGAAATTCCCGTCGAGCTGCATCGGGTGGATATCGGGTCGTCGATGTGCGTGCCCCTCAAGGTGGCCGACGATGTCATCGGAGTTATCAATCTCAACCGGAGCAGGAACAAGGAACAGTTCTCACAGGTAGACCTCAACATCGTCAATATGCTCGCGGCGCAGGCCAGTATCGCCATCAACAACGCCAATCTGTTATCCTCCATCCGGCAGAAGCTTGACGAACTTTCCCTGATCAGCAACTATTCCGAACAGTTGATGGGTTTGGTTGACGAAAGCGATGTCATCAAGAGCCTCTTTACGACGGTCCAGAAGCATTTTGCCATCGACGTCATCGCCTTTCTGATCGTCCAGAAACGAAGTCACGAGCTTCTGTACTGGTCGCGCGGCACGATGTCACAGCAGGACGTCAACAACATTTGCGCCACCGTCATTGTCGAGTACAACCGCGCCACCCACAGCAGGGTCCAGCAGAAACGCGTGACGTACCGACAGCTCATGCCGCCGACGGAGTTCGCGCCCGACATCATTTCTCCGCTCATCTTCACCTATGTCGTCCCGGTTGTCGGGGAAGCGTTCGATTACGGCGCAATGTACTTCGGGGCCATGAAGGAATTTCCGAACCGGCAGGAGAAATTGACGCTTCTGTCGAGCATCGTGAGCCAGACGCGCATCGCCCTCACGAATTCCAAATTGTATAACGACATGAAGGAAAACTACATCCGTACCATAAAGGCGCTGGCGATCGCGGTTGACGCAAAGGATACCTACACGCACGGTCATTCAGAAAATGTGATGAATATTGCGGAAGAAATCGCCCGGGAAATGGGCGTCGACAGCAAGAAGGGAAGCAGCATCAGGGATGCCGGCCTGCTGCATGATATCGGCAAAATCGGCATCCCGGGATACATTCTTAACAAGCACGGGTCGTTGACATACGAGGAATTCAATGGCATCATGAAGACTCATTCGTCGATGGGCGCCAATATTGTCAAGGACGTGCCGTTCCTTCAGGACCTGTACAAGCTGATACTGTACCACCATGAAAATTTCGACGGCAGCGGATATCCGGAGGGCCTGAAGGCGGAGGCGATTCCGGTCGGCGCGCGCGTCATCCGCGTTGCGGACGCTTTCGAGGCCATGACCTCCAACCGCCCCTACCGAAGCAGTCTGGGGAAAAAGGAAGCCGTGAAACGGCTCGTCGAGGGAAAAGACAAGATGTTCGATCCCTCTGTGGTCGAGGCATTTCTCCGCGTTGCCAAACGGAAAAAATGGCTTGAAGACGACGATCTGTCCTGATCCGGTTCTACCATCCTCCCCACAGCCGCTTTTTGCCTCTCGCGTCCCATAAAGTTCATTCCGACATGGCAGGAATAATATATATTGGACTCTGTCTTTTCGTCGATTTTGCAAAATGATTTATTTGTTGTAAATTTGAACCTGGAAAGGTCGTGGTATGAAAAAGGCGGCTTTGATTCTTGCTATTCTCATGGTATGCTGCGCAAAGGAAAATGTTCCCAACGACGCTGCGGTTCGGGTGAACGGCACGTGGATAAAAAAAGATCAGATAAACCGATACGCCGAAATGTACCGCGAGGAATTGCTGCGCGCATATCCTGAAAAAGCGCTTCAGGGGCTTCCGCCGGATTTGAACAAAAACATCGCCCGTCAGCTCATCGCCAATGAAGTTGTGCTCCAGGAAGCAAAAAAACGGAAGATCGGATATTCCAGGGAAAAATACCAGACGACCTTCGACGGGATCAGGAAACGGTTCCAGGATTCTGCCATGTTCGCCGCAGAACTCGCCAAGATGGGGCAAACCGAGGCAGATGTCAAGGGACAGATCGTCGACGGCCTGACGGTCGACTCGATGATGAAACTGATCCTGCGGCCTGTCGATTCCGCCACTGTCCAGGAGTGCAAAGCGTACTACGACGCAAACCAGGCTAGTTTCGCCTCGGAAAAACGGTATCGGGCGAGCCAGGTCCTGTTCCTTGTGAAAAAAGACGCAACGCCTGACCAGAAGAAGACTATCCTGCAAAGCGCCCAAAAAGTCCTTGCCGAAGTAAAGGCAGGAAAGGACTTTGCCGCGGAGGCGAAAAAATATTCCCAGGACCCAACCACGAAAGCGGCTGGCGGCGACATCGGGTGGTTCAAGCATGGGGACCTGATGAAGGAATTCGAGACCGCCGTCATGACGCTCCAGATGAATCAGGTGAGCGATGTGTTCGAAACTGCTGTCGGGTTTCATATAATCAAGAAAACAGGAGAAGAAACGCTTGCGCCCCAGACATTTGACAAAGTCGAAAGCCAGATCAAAACAATGCTTCTGTTGAAGAAACAGAACGACGTCGTCAAACACTTTGTCGACAGTCTGATGACCACAGCACACGTATTTTACGCGGACACGTCGCTGAAGGCGCCTTTGACCGCGGAAAAGTAGAACCTTGCGCGGCCGGAAAAGGGGGGAAAGCTAGTTGATTTTTGAAAGGTTCTCGATCCGGTACAAACCGTATTTCAGTTTGCAATCATGCAACTGGTAAGTTTCCGGATCCGGAGTCATTCCGGCCTTGTATAGTGTGTCCAGCATTTGCAGTTGCTCGATGTTTTTCCTAAGCCGAGCTTGGTTTGAAGTGAATACATCGGCAAGGCTTTTTTTTATGTGCCATTCATTGTCCGCCTTATTCGCCATTCTGATGCCGTAGGGCCCGAGTTGTTGCTTGAACTCGAACGCATGACGGTTGAAATCGCGTTTGATGATTATCCCCTCGACAAATCGCTCGATCGCATACCAGATAAGCCGAACCGCAATTATTGTCGCAATGGACAGCCATACCGATCTCATGACGAAGAAATATTCCGCTAGGCCCACGCAAAGGGCAGCATACATTCTGTAAAATGAAAAGATCCACATCGAATTATTCCAAGCAGGTTCGGGAAGGTATTCGGAGCTCTATTTTTGTTCTTTCAGCATGTCTTTGAGCACCATTGCGATCATTTTTGCAGCCTTATCGCTGATCTTGATGCCCTTGGTCGGGACGGGCAGGTTCGAAGTTGTCTTCTTCTTGGGAACCAACTTGAATGTCGGCGCGTCATTCCGGTGAGGGTTCTTATCCAAGCGCTTGTAGCCATCTTTCGTCAAGTACTGCGGCTTCTCGTACATAAGGTTGCCTCCGTTATACCCTGAATTCCCGGTCAATTATCTCATTAATAAACCTGTCCAACGATACCGGATAGAATCTGAATTTTGGCCCGAAAATAAGTCCAGTCTTGATGTTTTCCTGCATTCCCAACTGGTCGTTTACCCTGCTAATATGTTCTTCGGGACGTACCTCATAATTCTTCACATGGAAATATTCGTTTTCGACCTTAAAGTTTTTCTTATTTGCGTACGCAAACGAAAAGAGCCTTCCCTGAAGGTCCTTGTCAAATGTTTCCGGATTAAAAACATCGCCAAAGGATTCTGCGAGCATGGACGGTGAAATTATAAATTTCGGCGACACATTTATTTTGCCATTGATCTCGATAGTCGACGATTCGTTTTCATCATTCGGCGCGACAAGAATGTAGGGGAGTTCATGGTACCCCGAGACGATGCCGGAAAGTGGTTTCCGTAGAATATTGGTCTTAAAGAAAATTTCCCTTAACGCCTCATTTTTGTCGTAGTCAAACATGATTATCCAAAAATAATTGAAATATGACGATGTTCGCCTCTTTATTATACTCTATTAATTTCGTGGCAGGTGCAAAATTATTCTTTTTTCTCCTGCAATGACAGCGGTTGAGATTCTTCCTGCCATCGACGTTTCTTCCGGGATCTTCCCCATATTTACACGGGCGAAACGAGGCCCTATCCATTGCGGTTGTCATTTGCGGACCCTTTTTTGCCTTGACTTAATTCTTCCTGACTGGATATAATAACCTGTGTCGATCGTACGCCCTTTTTTCCGGTCAATCATCGACGGTAGATTTGGACGATGGGTGACAAGGAAGCAACGGCATAGCCATTCCTCAGAAGGTGGTTATCAATGAGAGCAAAGCAAGTCGTGTGTCTGTTGGCGCTGGTTCTGGCATTTTCCTCCTATGGAGATGGCGGCATTCCTTCAGGGTTTTCACCCACGCTGACACCGCCCTCGTTCAATGCCAAACTGACCTTGGGTTTCAATTACGACATTCTTCGTCCCCCAACAGACGTCTCGTTCGACTACGCGAAGGGATACATCGCATTTAACTTTCCTTTTGAATCCGGGAGCCTTGTCCCAAAGGAGACAGGCGCTCAGCTATGGGGCCAGGTATCAAAACAGCTGTCCCAGGATTCCGCGTCAGGCCAGTCTTTTCAGCCCCAGGCAAGTGCACGTCAATTCGCCAACACAACGATCCGCGTCGATATTCCCATGCTTGGCGGCGTGGCTTCTTTTGCGAATATTCAGAACGTGTATATCAACTACCTGAACACGATGGGCAATACCGACATGCGCATCGCATATGATACGTCAATCAACAACAACGGTTCCTCAACGGACGTGTCGCTGTTGCTGCTTGGAGCGATCAACGTGCCAATCGAAGCGTCGCTGGGCTGGGAAACGATGTCGTTCGGCTATGCCTATCGTGTCAACAAAGACCTCGTACTTGCGGCAAATGTTCAGCGGCACATCTTCAGGCTCGACATGCTCGCCAAGGTCGACGTCGACATGCTCGGTCAGTTCAGCGCGACGCAGAGCGGAGGGGCGTCCGCAGGCGGCGGCGGCCTGAGTGGTGCGACCGACATAAAGAACCAGGAAATAGATTATCCTTCATCTAAGGTCTACGGCGAAGCGAACGGACACTTCGAAGCCGAGGCGTGGTCGACAACGGTCGGCATCAAGTACTGGCGTCTTACCCTGACGTCCCGTTTTGGCATCAGCACCAAGGCGCATGGGTCCCTGGTTGCAAAATATTACCTGCCTTTTTTCATTGACGCAAAAACATTTCAGCCAAATCTTGACATTCAGGATCCGTCAAAACTTCTGGGCATGCTGGACAACTTTCAGCAGAAAAAGACCGACAGTGTGGTCTATTTTTCCGCGGACGACGCCACCTGGAAACTCCCCCAAGGCCACACCCTGTCGTTCGATCTGATCCGCGATAAAGTCTCGATCTCGTACACAAAGGTGTTCGGCAACATAGAGGCATATCACTCGACCAGTGCGCATGATACCGCCAATCCAGACAAGCAGCGCGTCGATCTTGACGCCGCAATCACCGTTGACAACATCATTATGCTGAACTGTAATTTCTACAATGCCTTTTTCAATATCGGGGTGTTCGGGCTCGATTTCAGGATCAATAACCAAAGCAATCTTCTCGGCAACGCGATAAAAGCGAACAAATCGGCATCGTGGGCGATGATCGGCAACAACGCGATGATTCCGATCCTGAACCTCGGCGCCATGCTCGGTTCAAAAACTCAATTGGGGTTTGAACTTGACGTGCTGCCGCTTCCGGCCTTTAAAATCGGCATGGTCTATCATTTTTGAGAGGGTCGTTTCATCAGAAAGATTCGGGTTGGACAATGAAATCCTATGAAGGTACTCGAAAGGATACGGCAATGATCAGCAAACGACGTTGTGCTCTGTTCATTATTCTTATCGCCGTTGGTGCGACACTCGGGCAGCAGTCGTCGCCCTACATTTTGACGCAATTTCCCCTTACCGCAATGTCAAGCGATAGCAAGATCTGGGTCAAGTGGACCGGTATTGCCCGTCCAAGCGTTCCCCTTACCGGCCCGACATACAATGCGCCCGATTCAGGAACACTGTATTTCGACCGCACGCCGGGCGGGGCCAAAATCGAAAATTACCATTACAAAGTGGACAAATTTTGGATCGATACTCAGTCCAACGGCACGATCCAGGTTGAGGACAATGTTTATCTCGGGGGAGTGCCGCCAGTCCGCGGGATTGAATTCAGGCCCAAGGATCAGGTCGGCATGGATGCCGGGGTTTTCTACTATGTCATAGCTTTCAAGACGACTATTCTGGGACACGACACGACGTTCTTTTCCAATGAGCTGCAGATGATCGTCGAATCCCCTAACGCAACCAAGCCGATCGGCCCGAAAGGTGACATCACGCAGTTGACGCCGACATTTTCCTGGGAAGCAAATCCCGGAGTGCCATACTATCATATCATACTCTCTGATGAACCGTTGAAAATCGACACGGTCGGCGGATTGAATATCAAAGGTCTGAGCATCATTTGGCAGGCGATTACGCCGAACACCCAGATCGTGTACGGGGCGCCGGATCCTTCTGGCACGATCACAGCCAGTCCGCCGCCGCTTTCTCCAACGCAGACCTATTCGTGGGTCGTGCTCAACAACTATGGCAATCAACCGGCGTACACATCGACGAAAATAGGGCTGCCCCAGCAATTCACTATTCAAGGCACCCCATTGACGAAACCTCTGCCGCTTTCCCCGATGCAGGACACATTGACGTATCAGAAAGACAGTATCGTCACCTTTAAGTGGACCAATCTTGACCCCAAGGCGAATACGTATCAAGTGTATGTTTACATGAGTTACGCATCCGGAGGTTCGCAGGCCAAGCTGGTTGTCTGGCAGAATGAGGTGACGGCAGGCGGGTTTGCAGGGGCAAATGGCGTACTCGAGGCGAAAGACACTGGTTTCGTGTCTATCAACGCTCGTTCCATCCTCACGAATAATTCTTATTCCTGGAAGGTTTTCGCGGTCGACAGTAAGGGAGCCAGTACGGCGAGCGACACGGCAGGCTTCAGGTACATTGCGCCGGCTATGGGAACCATGAATTTGCACACCCTGGAGCGGATTGTCACGACCACGGCAACCGGCACCGGAACGCGTATCGACACGATTGTGATGCGTGTACCACTTGTCAAGATGCAGGTCGAAGTTCTCAGCGGGTCGCAGGAAGCGCCGCTTCTTTTCTATACCGACACGGGCGGCAATCTTTCCCGCGAACGGCCGAAAGGCACGTACCGTGTTACCGCGATCAAAGACGGATTCGAATCCTATGTCAAGACCATTGCGCTGGATTCCGGAGCGACCCTGGAAGAGACGTTCTACCTAAGCAGACCGTCTGCAACCATGTTCGGAAAGGTCAATGACGCGGCCGGGTTAGGCATAAACGCAGGGACCGTCGTGGCAGTATCCGAACGTAACGACACGGTGGTGTCGCACACGGACGCCCTCGGCAGCTACATTGTCAATTGCTATGCCGCAGACTGGGTGATTTATGCCCAGAAGACGGGCTACATCTCCTCACTGCCTGCCAAGGTGTCGGTCTCCGCTGGCGAAAGCAAGAGCATGTCGACGGTTGTCCTTGCCGCTGAGCCGTTTACGGTTTCCGGCGTTGTAAAAAATGGGACCAACGATCCGCTGTTGGGAGCCGATGTGCAGATTATCCGCGACGGCCAGGTGATTGCCGAGAATCCTTCCACTTCGCAAACCGGATCATTCTCATTTTCGGTCAGCTCCGGAACGTACACGCTCTATGCAACAAAAACAGGGTTTTCCACCTATACGAAATCGATCGATGTTTCAAGTTCAACCCAACTGACAGTCACGATGTCCGCGGGCGCAGCCCTTATCACCGGTTACGTCTACGGCAGGTCGTGGATCGGTACAAAGCAGGTATACGGGCCGATAACCGGAGCGACGATAAGGTTTACGGACACGACCCAGTCTGCTGCCGACACCTTTTCGACCACGTCCGATGCGACCTACGGTGATTTCAGGATCAGCATGCCCGGCGGCCGGATTTACAAGATGATGTCAAGCAGCCTCGGATTCATTTCTCACGGCCACTATTTGACCGATACTGTAAAAGGCGGCGCAACCATAGCGGTGAACGACACGCTTAGCGGACTCGGCATGGTGAGCGGCACAGTCCTGTTGAGTTCGAGCAGAACAGCGGTGGCCAATGCAACGGTAAGCCTGATTGCCACCTCCTCGAACCAGGTCATTGCCACTTCGAAAAGTCAGGCGAACGGGTATTTTGAAATGCGGAACCTTTCTAATGGCACAATGCGCCTGACTGCCGGTGCAGACGGGTTTGTCACCGATTCAATTGTCGCAAGCGACACGATTTACGTGAGCAGCGGAAAGACAACCATCGAAGGAAGGTCTGATGCAGAATCGCTCACGGTGTTCATGAGCGCGGGCTCCAAGTTGCTCCGATGGGTGGTGAGCGGCGGCACCGATTTGACCGCGACGATCAAGATCCAGTCTCCTCTGCAGAAAAGTCTCTCTCCAAAGGATACTTTGAAGAATGCCGGAGCGGGCACCTACATCATGGCCGTTGACGGCGTTGCCGACTCTATTATCGATCTTTCGTATCACTCGTTCACCGTTGCAAACTCGGAAGTGCTGCACACCGATAGCGTCTTCCTGCCGGCGTACAACACCACGGCCGACACCGTGACCATCGTACGCGACTCGTTGTCGCTTTCCATGCGCTCGTCTCTGACCATGGACTCCGCAGTGTGCTATTTCCGCGATATCACGTTTCTCGCATTCGACTCGGTCAAGATTCGGGATTCGGCATCAGCCTTCACTTTTAAGATCAAGGCCCCGAAAGACGGCAGCAATTTGGTGTACTACTTCAAGGCATTCAGGAAAAATGACGTTTACGGCTATACCCAGGAGACGTTCAACGCCTTTGTGCCGACGGACATGAGCAAACTTACAAAAATGGAAATAGTCCCGTCGACTTCCGACACCATGCTCCTGCCTGCCGAGTATGACATGGCCTTTTCGGTCAAGGGATATTTCGGGTCGCAATTCGCCCCCTCGAAGCTGGACAGCAACGCCGTGTCATGGGTTCTTTCGCAGCCCTCGCAGGGATTTGCCTTACTCAAGACCAAAGGCCTTACCACGACGGTGCGGACGCCGCCGTCGGCGACCGGTGCGGTTAAGGTGCAGGCAATAGTCGACACGTCGGTTGTTCGCATCGATTCTCATCGCATGGCTTTTAACGGTGCAATTGCATTAGTCAAGTCTTCCGGCAAGAAGATCGCAAAGATTCTTGTCCAACGGACCGATCCGCAGGCCGGTTTCCCGATTTCGACGTCATCCCTTTCCAAAGCGGAATTTTCCGCCCAAGGTGTTGATGCCGACTCAAATACGGTTACCATCAATCCGACCTGGACCATTATTCCCGCCGGCGCCGGCACGATCACCGGTGCCGGCGTCTTCAAGCCGAACAAATCTTTCGTCGGCTTTGTCAGGATCCTTGCCGCCAGCGGAACGCTTTCAAACGAATACTCCAATTCCGGTAATGCATCGACGCAGCCGGGCCTCGAGGTGCAGCACCTGGTCATGGCAAGCGATTCTCCTGACACCGTGACCAACCTCAACGGATGTACACTTATTCTTCCGGACAGCATCGTTCCCGCCGGCAAGCCGGGCCTGATCCAGCTTGCCACGCCGACAGTGGAGAACCAGCGAGCCCGCATGACGGGAAACCTCACGGCAGTAGGCACGATCTTTGACATAAAAGAATTGAACGGGGTTACCTTTCAATTGTCCACAGGCGACAGCATCCGGCTGAGCCTTGCCGTTCCGCAGGGAACCAACAGTTCCAATGCCATGAGCGTCGGGTATTGGAATGCCGATAGCCTGAAATGGGTGTCTCTGGCGAATTCAAAGCTGTCGGCTGACAAATTATCGATAGGCGCGGGAATCACGCATTTTTCAAGGTGGTCTGTTCTCGCAATGTCAAGTCAGCTCCAAAGTTCTCTGACCATTCTGCCAAACCCGTTCTCGCCGGATAGGAGCCCTTCGGACAATCAATTTGCGAATACCCCTTTGCGCGCCATGTTCGGGCTTGGCGCACCGCAGGGCACCTGTATTTCGTTCATCACCGATGTGGGAGACCAGAAAATCAGAAAAGTGACCATTCGGATTTACACAGTCGTGAACGACCTTGTATGCTCGGTCGTCATGCAGAACGCGACAAAGCTTGTCAAATACAATCTTTGGTGGGACGGCAGGACCACCGACCACGACATGACCTGGGAAGAACTCCTCACCGGCAGCGATGGAAATTCGAAAACATTCCCTGTCGCGGGCAGGAAAATGTGTCGCAACGGCCGTTATTTCGTGGTCCTGACCATCGAGGATTATGCGGGCAAGGCAAAAAGTTACATGAAACAGGTTGTTTTGGTCAAATAGTTTTTTTATTCGGGAAAAAAGGTTCTACCAACCCGGAGGATGCTGTGAAATCAATCGGTACAAAATCTATGATCATGGCGCTGACCCTGTTTGGCTTGGCGCTCTGCGAAACGAACCCCGGTGACGGGCAGTCCAAGATCCGGATCGGCGTCTTCAATCTGGAAATGATCGGAATGGACGCCACTGGCGCGGCTCAGGCACAGGACCAGATCGGCCAAGTGCTCACTGATCTCGGCTTCTACAAAGTGTATAAGCAAACGGATCTCGAACACGCCTTTGAAAGCATCAAACAGCGGTTTCCCGCGCATTGCAGGGACCCGCGCTGCGTTGCAGCGACCGGTTCGGCGCTCGGGCTCGATCGCATGTTGTACGGCCAGCTCGATAGGAATCACGACCGGTACGGGATCACGCTTTCCCTGCTCGACGTGCAGAGTATGCAGGTTTCGCAACATGTGACCATGGAAACCGAAGGTGCGGCAGCGGTCGGCGATCTTGTTAAGGCAGCTATTTACCGGGTTCACGGATTGTCTGACGGAAAAGCAGCTCTCAAGACACACCCTTATTTCGGGGCTGAAGTCCACCATGAACGTCAACTGATCTATTCGTCTGTCGCGTTTGCGGCGGTCAGCGCCCTTTGGGCCGCAGCCAACGGCTCGCTGAAAAACTTCCATAACGCTCACACGATTGACACGGTCTCTTTTTCCAGCCTGTCCAGCAGTTCCCTGCAGATACCGTTGTTTGGCCGTCCGGCAGCGTTGGCAGATAATTATGTTGCAGCCTCGGACGATGCGTACGGCGTCATGTACAATCCGGCGGGAATGGCATGGGTAAAGAACTTTGACGTTGCCATCGGATACCAGTACCGGTATGATCTGCTTAACAATTTCGTTGCATCCTATGCTACGAAGGCGACAAGGGAAATCGGTTTCGGACAAGCGATTTACTACAATGCCGACTATTCAGGTTTGCAAAGCGAATTGTACTTCATCTCGGCCTACGCCTACAAATTCAACCAGCTGTTGCCCTTCCTGCGTCCTCTGTCGATTGGAGCAAGCCTCAAGGTTATAAACATCAATACGCCAAAAAGCGACCTTGGCACCGTGAGTCAGAACACGGTTGGTGCAGGGCTTGACCTTGGGCTCATGACCGAATTCTCAGATAACATTAGATTCGGTTTCGTTTTCAAGGATTGCCCGACGTATCTCAAAGTGACCAAGGACAACAATGCGACCACCGATTATGAAACGTCTCCGACGTTGCTTCAGGTCGGGGGAACCTATCAGGTCGGGTATTCGACGTTTCTTATCTGTGAAGGTCAGGTGCCACTCAACGCGGAACAAGTGTGGAAATTCGCCGGCGGTATCGAGCAGGAGTTCTTTCAGGTTTTTCTGGCGCGGATCGGATTGAAGAAAGAGGTTTCGTTTGATACTCCCTGGCTGATCACCGCCGGATTCGGAACAAAATTCAATACCGAGTCGATTATAGGCAAGTACTTCATTCTGGACGGAGCATACGAATACAATACACTTGGCATGTTCCCAGTTGCCAATGTGTCGTTCAGAATCGGATTCTGATTTTGTCCGCAAGGAAGACTGACCTGAAAACGGGCCGTTGGATCATGCGGCCCGTTTTCAATTTACCCGTGCCGTAAGGTATTTATAGTACCATGAACATTGGCGTGGACATCAAGGCGCTGCACAGGGGCAAGGCCGGTATCGCGGTCTATATTGCCAAAACCCTGGACAAGTTGCAGGAAATCGATACAAGGAACAATTACTTCTTATTTGAAAAAAATCTGTCGTCCTACCGGATTTTTAATCCGCGCTGGAAAAGGGTAGTGGTGCCTTCAGGCCTTCCCGGCACCCTGTGGCTGATGCTCAATTTGCCCCGGTGTTTTGCGCGATACGCAATCGATGTTTTCTGGGGACCCGAGCAGATCGGGCCGTGCGTCCTACCCTCCCGCGGCGTCACCATGGTATCCACTGTCCTCGATGTTGCGGTGAAGCGCTGTCCCCGGACCATGCAGAGGACCAATTATTTCATTAACAGGATCTTTCTCGGAAAAAGTATCAGGCGATCCCGGAAGATTCTGACCATTTCGCAGACAATCAAGAACGATATCTGTGAATTCTATCCGGCGCACGGCGTGCGCGACAAGGTAACCGTGACGTATCCGGGCAAACCGAATTGGACAGTTCCGGATCGGGCGGATCAAGTGCGCGGAGATCATCTGCTTTTTGTGGGAAGTTTTGAACCGAGAAAAAACCTTTTCAACCTGCTCAAAGCGCTGTTGATTTGCAAGACTGAGAAACAAAGAAAGATTTTCCTTCGCATCGTGGGTCCGGGCGGATGGAAGAATAGCGCAATCCGCAGGTTTATTGACAAAAGCGGTCTTGCCTCGCAAGTTTCGTTTACCGGGTATGTTGATGATGCGTCTTTGCTGCGAGAGTTCAGCTCGTGCCGGGCATTCGTGTATCCATCCTTGTACGAAGGGTTCGGCCTGCCCGTACTGGAGTCCCTGATTGCCAACACGACGGTGCTGACCTCACGGGGAACCGCTATGGAGGAAATTGCAGGCGGGTGCAGCCTGCTGTTCGATCCCCATAATCCGCGCGATATGGCGGAGAAGATTCTCTCGGTGTACGGTACGGATTTCAATCCGGAAGTGTTCTTGACGAACAGACAAAAAGTGCTGGACAATTATTCGTGGGAGAGTACCGCTCGGCAAACGCTTGCTATTTTGACAGAAGCGTATCAGCGTTCCTGAGAAGAAAGGGGAATAAATTTCCGCTTTCTCAGCGCGGAATATTCATTCGTTTTTTCCTGCAAGCGCTTCATATTCCAGCGACGAGCGTCCGAAAGTCCGGCCAGGCCCCTGAGACCGTCAAACACACCTCTCAAATATGATGCGAGAACCCGTTCGCGAAAGATAACGATCCTGATAATCCGGAATTCTGTGAACACAACCCAGAAACAGTTCGCTAGGAACAGGGACAATGGCGTGTATTTATAGATAAACCACAAACGATTCCTGGTCTGGTAGTAGAACATCGTTCCTCTGATCCTGTTGAAACTGACGCTCCTGTGATGATAGGAAACGGCAGACGGAACATAGACGCATTTCCACCCGGAAAGAAACGCTCGCATGCATAGATCGGATTCTTCATGGTAGGCGAAAAGGGACTCATCAAGCCCGTGAAGCAGATCAAGCATTTTCTTTCTATACAAAGTGGAAGCTCCGCTGGCTCCAAGCACCTGAACAGCGCGATTCGACGAGAGGCCCGGTTCAAAATGTTTTCTGAACGCCTCCTGAAAAAGAATGAGGCTTGGATGCAAATATGAATACAGGGCGTCAATGATATCGCGTTTGTAGTAATTCATCTGCCTGCTGCTGATGATGCCGACGTCCGGATTATTCTCAAGTATGGTGACAGGTTCATTGAGCCAGTGCGGATCAACAACGATGTCATTGTTGATTGTGGCGACGTAGGTCCCGCGGGCAATGTGAAATCCGGTGTTGTTGCCTGCGGCATATCCGATATTGCCAGGGTTTTTGACGACCGTTATGCCTTTGATACCGGCCAGAAGCTCCAGTGAGCCATCAGTTGATGCATTGTCAACGACAATGATTTCGGTATTCCCATATTTCAGATTTTTCAGGGACTCGATGCATTCGCGCAGCAGCGATTCACCGTTCCAGTTTAGCACAATGAGTGAAACGAGTGGCTGATCCATCATGTGTTTCCTGTTTTTCGGGACAGGATAGCAAGAAGCCGACTCCCCATGACAGCAGCCGAGTAATCTTCTTCGATAACACTCCTGTTCTTCAACGTTGTTGATTTGTAATAAACCGCGTCATCTCGAAAACGCTGGCACGACTGCGCGAAACCCGGTGCATCCTCGGCGATTTCGATCGAAATGCCCGCCGAGCCTTCGGCGCCGAGGCGCGTCGAGACGATCGGCCTGCCGAACGCCGCCGCTTCAACAAGCTTGGTTCGCATGCCGCGACCGGAAACAATGGGGTTGACAAAAACGGATATGCCCGAGTAGAAATCCTTCAGATCGGCTACCTCTCCCTGCCATAGTATTGATGCGTCGTCGTAAAACTCCTGGCGTAGAGTGTCCGGAACAGCGTGGCCGGCAATCACCATCCGGATTCCGGGAATCGCGATCCTTATTTGCGGATAAACTTTGTTCAGAAACCAGTGAATAGCGTCGCAATTCGGAGAATGAAGAAAATTTCCGATGAAGCCAAGCGTGAAAGAGCCGGGGAGAGATTCAAGAAACGGATAGTGGTCGAGATTAATGCCATACCCGAGCAGTTCGACGTGCGCCGAAGGAAAATATTTTCTAAAGATCTCCTGTTCCTGAACTGAAATGGCGATTACCGTGTCGCACATTGCGATTTTCTTCCGATAGAACCGGAGGAGCTGTTTCATGCGAACAAATTGATAAAATGGGCCAAACGCACTGGAAGTTGATTCGGTCCGGACCTTTTCAAGGAAAAGGTCGTCTTCGGCATATACAATCGGGAATGATCCGGGGTGTATGACCGTACCCAAGAATGAAAGCCCGAGAGGGAACGCGAGAAATGCCGCATCATACGTTTTCCCCGAAACAAATGACCGGATAATTTCGTGTTTTGTTTTCAGCAGGTCTTCGATTATGATGCCCGAGGTGAGAATTTTTGCGAGTACACCACGCGAATCCGTCCAAGGCAGATACAGGAAATGGCCGAAATCCGGATGGGGAAGGGAAGGAGTCTGACGATGGCCAAACTCTTTACAAGCGTCAAGACAGATGACGGAAACGTCCGCATGCTTCGAAAGCTCTTTTGCAAGCAGATAGAGGCGTTTTGAACCGCCGAACCGGGTCTTGTCAAAGAGATAGTACGATGAAATGAAAAGGATGTTCATCTATCTTCGGGAAGAATATCGGTATTGAAAAACGGAAAATAGGAAAGATTGTACCGCAAATCCTTGGTGCGTTCCCCGATTTTCTGCGCCGGGTTTCCCGCAACAATGGCATTGTCGTCAAAGCTCTTGGTGACAACCGCTGCAGCGCCCACAACGCACCCTTTTCCAAGCCTGGTGCCGGGAAGAATAGTTGCGCGTATCCCGATCCACACATTTTCTGAGAGTACCACTATGCCGCCCTTTGTGGCAAATTCCGGGGATTGCGGATCGTGGCCAAGAGAAATGATATAGGAATCCGGGGAAATGCTTACATTGTTCCCGATTTCGATGCCGACCCTAGCGTCAAGAAAACAGTTTCTGTTGATAACGGTGTTATTCCCGATGGTAATCTTTCTTCCGGAAAAGAAACATCCCATATGAATCGCAGTATTATGCCCGATTGGTATCCTGAGAATGCGGCGAAGGTAGAAATGCCTGATGAAATACGCAGGAAAATTGGTAACGAAGTTATTGTAGAAATAATACGCAAAGGCTACAACAAATTTGACACCTGCGACCTTCACGGCAACTTCTCCCGGGTTTCGAGGCGTATTTTTAACACAGAACTTGTGAATGAAAATACATTACGCACCTGAGAACGCTTTGGGGGATTGCAATCGGTTATGGGGGAGAATTGACACGTAACTGTCTAAAGCCCTTAGGCTCAAAAAAGAATCGGCATTTGTGACCGCGATCACACCTTGTCCGGTGTCGAAAACATATTTTAAGAAGTAAGTATCGGGCTGGAATCGTTTAGACGCCTATGAAAGGGTGTGTTTATGAGTAAGAAGACGCTCTTGTTTCTACTTTGCCTTCTTGTTTGCGCAGTCATAACGGTCATGTTCTGCGGCAACCCGCCAACTCCTTTTGTGCCGGGGAATGCAAGTATTTCGGTTTCTTTAAAGAATTCCAGAGATTTTTTACAGAGTGCGGATACCGCTGTCACGGACACGGTCGGCAACACGATCAAGGTCGGCGTCTGCCCACACCTTTACACCTATATCGATTCGGTAGAAGTCAGTGTTCGCGATTTCAATAGCAACAGTGATTCCGTGATCGAGCTAAAGCATTTCATTTCCGACATTGACACAGTGTGGCTCAGCTTCACATTTACAAGAACAGGAACATACCACTTCTCTGTCGATTTGTTCCAAGGCTCAACAAAGCCTTCTGTGACAGGGCAAATTACAATCCTCGGCAAGCCTGTCATAGCGCAGATCAGCCCGCCAACCGATTCAGGTCTTGTAGATTCCCTTGCCTCATTTACGGTGACTTCGCATGGCGATGATCCGTTTACCTACCAATGGTATCATGGTACCTCTGCTCTTTCGGGGAAAACCGGTGTCTCGCTTATCATCAATCATCGCGCGATCGCAGACTCTGGAATGTACACGTGCAAAGTTTGGGACAAATGGGGAGATTCGACAATATCTAGTGCGGCCCATCTTATTGTCATACCTAAGGTCATTGTAATTACAAATAGTAAACCCCGGATATCAGTGACTGGCCATTCCACCATTCTCTCATTTGAAGTTTGTTCGCTCACTGTTGCCGCTACAGACCCGGACTCTGGAGACCTTCTTACCTATTCGGTCATTAAGGCTCCTACTGGC